>BNJV01000373.1_pt1 | contig 217677 bp, 291 predicted proteins | sample 8540591 | NCBI WGS metagenome assembly BNJV01 (sample SAMD00202457, study PRJDB9452) | human saliva metagenome | host: Homo sapiens
AAGTTGACAAAGGTATTTAAAGAAAAAGGAATCTTATAATTTTTTTGTTTGTTGAAAAAAATTTTTAGTTTATGAAAAAGAGCTGGAGTAAAATCCAGTTTTTTTATTAATATTTTCTTTTTCTGCTAAACTTTTAAAAAAAGATAGACAAAGAAAAAAATTAAAGGAAATAGTCGCAAATATGACACATTAAATTGATAAAATTAATTTATCAAAAAAATAAATTGGAGGAAAACAATGTTAAAAAAAGATAATGATTGGATTATTAGGAATTGCGAGTTTGTCTTTTGCAGGTAATATTAAAAAAATGTGGAAGCGGTAACAGAAGTATTTGGAGATGGAGAAAAAAATTATCATCAGTTGTGCTTACATATGATAAAAGAAATTGCTGGGAATTCAGTTTCTGTTTCAGATTATAAAGTAGAAGGCAGAGAAATTGAAAAAAAGCATATGTAAGTAAGCAAAATGAAAAAAAATGAGAAAAAAATCAAAAAAATGGAAAAATATGTAATTTTGAATTGAAAAGACTTCCGATGGTAGCTCAGGCAAGCGACCATTCTAAAGAAGAAATGGAAAAAGAAAAAGCAACAGGACAAAAAAAGGACCGACATTGGGTGGAAAAGGTGATGCAAAAACCTTTAAAAACAATTACAGCGGAAGTAACTCAAACAGGAAGTATAAAAACTGTAAATGGAAAAGTTTACAATTCTGAGGAAAAACAAGTTTCAACAAAAAAACAAGACAATTAATAATAGAAGACTTCAAGCAATTTGTATTTGCTGGAAAAGATGGAAGACTTTTGAAATATAATTTGTATATACCTAAAAAAATTATGACCCATCTAAAAAAATATCCGATGGTAGTATTTATGCATGACGCAGGAGCTGTGTCTTCTGAAACAAAGTATACATTAAGTCAAGGAAATGGAGCTACGGCTTGGGCAAGTCCTGAATGGCAGGAAAAAAACATCCTAGTTTTGTATTAGCACCACAATATGAAGCAGTAACAGTAAATGATAATTATGAATATGGTCCTGAACTGGATAGAACAGTTGAACTTATAAACAGTTTAACTGGAAAAATATTCAATAGATAAAGACAGAATTTACAATACAGGACAATCAATGGGTGGAATGTCTTCCATTTCATTGGATTCAAGATATCCTGATTTATTTGGTGGTTCGTATATTATTGCGAGTAAATGGGACGTAAATGTAACAGAACCAATGAAAAAAATCAAAAATATATGGTTTGTTGCGTCAGAAGGAGATCCTGGAGCTTATCCAAGTTTGACTGAAATATCAGATTATTTGGGAAAAAAATGGTGCAAAAGTTCAAAGAATGACAGTTGATGCAGAACAAAAATCAAGATGAAGTAAATAAAGAAGTTCAAAGTAAGATAGAAAATGGATATAATATTTATTACACAGTTTACAAAAATGGAAATCATCGTTATACTTGGCAGCATGCATATGATATGAAGCCTGCCATGGAATGGTTGTTCAAACAGAAAAAGAAATTCTTCAAAAAAATGAAATAATACTAAATCCATTTGAAAAAAATACAAATTATATTTTATAGTTTCTGACAAGGCGTCTTAACTCCTTGTATAAGAGAAGATATATCAAATCTATTATTTTAATAATAGGATAAAATGAGAATACGTTATATACATAGCGTATTTTTTTATTAGTTTTTTTATATAGTAATACTAAACCCTCATTTAAAAAAACAGAAATTATACCAATTATATTATTTTTAATGGGAAATAGTATAACGCAAGAAGAAAAAATTTAAAAAAATATCAAAAATTTTTTTGATTATCTGAAATTATAGGGGTACAATATTGTTAATAGGGAAATGTTTTTTAAATAATTGAAATTAGAAATCGAGAGGAATGAATAAAGATGATACACACAACGAAAGAGCTGGAAGAGATACAGAAAAAAATTTTATTGAAATGGAAGTGAAAAAGTTTTTGCAAGGGAAGTTATTGAGTTTATTGATGAAAGTCCAAGCACTTATCACGTTGTGAAAAATTGTTCGGATATTTTGGATGAAAATGGATTCGAGAGAATTATGCCACGTGAGAAATGGGAAATTAAAAAGGGAGGGAAGTATTTTTAAAAAGTCCAGTTCCACAATAATTGCTTTTACAGTTGGAGAAAATTTTGATGTGAAAAAAGGTTTTAAGATTTTTGGAGCACATACGGATTCTCCTTGTTTTAGAATAAAACCAAATCCTGAAATAGTTACGGAAAATATAGTGAGATTAAATACAGAAGTCTATGGAGGGCCTATTTTTAAGTACTTGGTTTGATAGACCGCTTTCCATTGCTGGACGTGTTATTGTGAAAGGCGAAGATCCATTTTTTTCCAAAAACTGTAAAAATTAAAATAGACGAACCGCTTTTTGACAATACCAAATCTTGCAATTCATCAAAATAGAGAAGTCAATAACGGTGTAAAAAAATTGATAAACAGAATGATGTTTTGCCTGTAATTTCACTTATTAATAAAAATTTTTGAGAAGGAAGGGTATCTTGAAAAAAATTATTTTTGGAAAAAAACTGGGATAAAAAGGAAGATATAATTGATTTTGACTTGTATTTATATGCAACTGAAAAAGGATGTCTTTTGGGAGCAAATGAGGAATTTATGTCGTCACCAAAACTTGACAATCTTACTTCTGTCTATACAGGGATAATCGGACTTGTGGAAGCTGAAGAAAATCAGGATAGAATCAATATTTTTTTGTAGCTTTTTGACAATGAGGAGATAGGAAGTGCCACAAAACAGGGGGCAGATTCCAATTATTTATTAAATACGCTTGAAAGAATTTCACTGGCACTAGGGTTTAACAGAAGTGACTTTTTGCAAATGCTTGAAAGTTCTTATATTTTATCGGCTGATGCGGCACACGCAGCACACCCTGCACATTTAGGAAAAACAGATCCTACAAACCGTGGAAAAATAAATGAAGGGATTTCAATAAAAATAAGTGCAAAACAGAAATATACTTCTGATGGATATTCAATTGCGGTAATCAGACAGCTTATTGAAGGAACAGAGATACGGATTCAGCCTTTTGTAAATGAGTCGAACGAGCTTGGAGGAAGCACAATCGGTCCAATTTCATCAACACATCTGGATATAGATGGAGTAGATCTGGGAGTTCCGATGTTTGCGATGCACTCGGTACGTGAGTTATGTGGAATTTTTGATGTGTTTTTACTTGAAGGAATTAGCGAAAAGAATTTTTTTCAAAAAGATAGAAAGTATTATTTTTTTAGCGAGATAGTCAAACCTTGACTATCTTTTTTTATTTTTTTAAGGAAATTAAATTCATATTTTTTACATAATGTATGTGATAAATATATTATACAAAAATTAGCCGAATTTTTATTCGGCTTTTTATTATGCAATCAATAAAAAAATTAAAACTCTCATTTTATTTTAATGTTTTAATAATATCATATTTTTTGAAAATATGAATATCTTTCAATACTTTAAAAATTTAGAAAAGAGGTCAAAAGTTATGAAAAAATTATTTTTTTATTTAAAGGATAATTTTAAGTATTCTAATGTATTGCTTATGACTTTAGAAGATTTTTTTGGGAACTCTCAGCAAATAGAAAAATAGCAAAAAAATTTTTATGAAGATAAGTATCTGGTAATATAAAGTAAAAATAATTTCAAAATATATCAAAAAAATATGAAAAACTTATGCTCTTAAACTTGAAGATAAGAGAAAAAAATACTGACTATGAATTTATTGAAATAGCAAATTCAATGCCAATACCAAAACAAACAAGAATGAAGAATTTTTTTAAGACAGCTAAAATGGAAAAAGATACGGAATAGAATATAACAAAAAAATGTTTACAGAAATGGACAGGATTTTATCCAAAAAAGTACCATTTTTTTAATTGATGATTATGTGCATAGATATTATCTTGTAAATCCTAAATTAAAAAAAGGAGTAAGAAAGGGATATTATGGTAATATTTCTTTAAGTGAGCCATATATTGAAAAAAATAATAGAATAAAAGGAGATGATTATTAATGAAACAAGTAGATGGAAAAAGAGCAGTTTTAGAAAATGGAGTTTTAAGAAAAGAAGTAAAATTTGGATTTTCATGGGGAGCGTTTTTTCTAGGATTTATATATCCGTTAATTAAAGGGGATTATATGGCGGCTGGAATTTCTTTTGCCGTAATTGGTGTGGCAAGTATGATATTTTTTCCCATTGATATTTGTTCTATCAATGGTATTCGGTTTTCTATACAATAAAATGTATGTTAGAATGCTGATTAAACAAGGATGGCATCCGTTTACAGAAGAAGATGCACAGGTTCTGAGAATGAATAGAATTCTTTTTAATGACAAAAAAATAATTCCTATGAAAATAATAGGGAAAGAATGGCAAAAGAAGTTGAGTATTACGAGATGCAGCCATCAGAAAAAAACTGAGGTTATTGAATTTAAGAAAAGTGATAGTGGTAATGATTTTTTTATGTTACGAGTAATAACAGTATGGATAATATGAATACTGATAATTTCCATAATGGTAATCCAAATGTTCCGAAAATGAATTATAAAAACCAGTACGATTCAGAAATTTGTAGCAAGGTTAATTGGTGGAGGATTTGTTTCGCTTGTTTTGGGAGTTTTCACAGCAAATATTATTTTTAATTCTTTTAGGAGCAGGGTTGACAGGCGGAGGAACATTTTTGGCGGTAAAAAAATAAGGATAAGATAAAATGGAAATAAGAAAAATATTTAATTGAATCTGAAAAATTATAGAAACCTAATAAAAATTTTTATTCTTTCTATGTTTTTTTAATGGTATTTATGAGGTATAATAAAGATGAATTATTTACAGAAAGTTTGAAAAAGTGTGAGAAAAAAATAGGAATGGAGCAGTTAAAATTATTTTTGTGAAAAGAATCAGTGTACACTAATGGAAACGGAAGAGAGTGAAAGATAATGAGATTACTAGTTGTAGAGGATGAAAAAAAGTTAAATGACCTTATTACAAAAAAGCTAGAAAAGGAATACTATGGAGTTGATAGCTGTTTTGACGGAGAAGAGGCGATCAGATACGTGGAAGGGACAGAATATGATGCGATAATTCTGGATATTATGCTTCCGAAATTTGATGGATTTGAAGTAATTAAAAAGAATAAGGGCAAAGAAAAAAATAAAGTTCCGATACTGCTTTTGACAGCAAGAGATAATATAGATGATAAGGTGAAAGGGCTGGATTATGGAGCAGACGACTATCTTGTGAAACCTTTTATCTTTAAAGAACTTATGGCTCGTATTCGTGTGCTTTTAAGACGTAATTCTGGAAATGCCGACAATGTAATTACAGTAGCTAATCTTAAAGTTGATCTTGATGCTAAAACAGTTTTTAGAGATGGTGTACTTATAAAGCTGTCAGGCAGAGAGTATTCAATTTTGGAATATTTGATACGGAATAAAGGGAAAATTTTACCAAGAGAACGAATAGAAGACCATATATGGAATTATGAATACGAAGGTGGAACCAACGTTATAGATGTTTACATCAGATATTTGAGGAAAAAAATTGATGACAGCTATACTCCAAAACTTATTCATACCATTCGTGGATTGGGTTATGTCCTGAGGGTTGATAATGAAAAATGAATAAACTTTCTATAAAAATCCAAGATAACTTTCTGGTATATCGGTCTTATGATAAGTCTTATAGTCATATTTCTATAACAATAATTTATATCAGTGAAAATCTTGTACGTGCAGACGCTTATAAAAAAATTTAAAAAGTTCTGTAATTTCAGCATTCGACGAAATTGAAGTTTATGATGGTGAACTTACGATTGACAATGATTTTATTATTTTTTAACAATAATGTCCATTTGTCGGTTTATGATGATGAAACAGGATTTATTTATGGGGATATTCCATTGGATTTTTGAATATGATGAAACTTTTTCCGATAAAAAAATGATGTGAGAATTATAAAACATAAAAAAATAAAAATGGTATATTTTTTTGACAGTAAAAAGAATTTTTTTCAGGCTATGGCATTATTCATATTCGTGGAATTGCTCCTGCAACAGAAGTGGAAAATGTTATTGAAACGATTGTTTTGATTTCTTTGATTGTATTACCGTTTTTTTCCTTGTATTTTCGGCAATAAGCGGATACTTTTATAACAAAAAGGCATTTAAACCGATAGAAAAAAATAAGAGAAGCAGCGGAAAAAAATCAATGAGGGAAACGATTTGACACAAAGAATTAACATTGGAGAAGGAAATGATGAAATTTATACTTTGGCAAAATACATTTGATACAATGTTTGACAGGCTGCAAAACTCCTTTGAAAGAGAAGCGCAGTTTACATCAGATGTTTCACACGAGTTGCGTACACCTGTAGCAATTATTATTTCTGAATGTGAATACGGTCTTGAAAAATCTAACTTCAATAGAAAATGCAAAAAGATACAATTTCTTCTGTATTGGATGAAACTAAAAAAATGTCAAAATTAATCTCACAGCTTCTAACTTTATCAAGAATGGACAGAGGTAATCAGAAACTTAATTTTGAAAAAAATAAATATTAGTGAAATGACACATCTTATTGCTGACAGCCAGCAACATAATGCAGACAGTAAAAATATAAAAAAATTCATTCTGAAATAGAGGAAAACATTTTTTTATTGTTGGTGATGAGACGATGATTATGAGAATTTTTGTAAATTTAATTTCAAATGCGATTAACTATGGTCGCGAAAAACGGTAATATATGGATAAAATTAACGCAGGATAAGGATTTTTGCAATATGTAAAGTTATTGATGATGGAATTGGTATTGAAAAAGAAAATATACCTAAAAATCTGGGGACGGTTTTATCAGGTTGAAAGTTCCAGAACGACAGAAAAATCTAGGACTTGGATTATCAATGGTAAAATGGATTATAGAGGCACACAAAGGAGAAATTTATGCAGAAAGTGAAATTGGAAAAGGAAGTTCGTTTATATTTAAGTTAAAGAAGGAGAGAAAATGAAAAATAATTTTTTTAAAAAAATTACTTATAGTATTTTTTTATCACAATGACAGGAGTTTTTTTGCAAATGGAAATACAGGTAAAAAAAGACTAAAAACAGTAAGAGTTTTGAATGTTGATGTGAAAAATTTCGATTGAACAGGCAAAAGCAGCTTGCGTTAAATCATTCAAAAAGTGGCAAAAAAATTCTGCAAAAATGACTAAAATTCGTTTAGATAAAGAAAATAGAAAATTTATTTATGAAATAGAATTTTATACAGAACGAAAAATATAAATACAATATTGATGCAAAATACAGGAAAAGTTCTGAGTTACAGTCAAAAAGACCGAATATCGGCTTCAACAACAATAAGAGATAATGGTAAAATCATTAATACAAATGGAAGCGATACAGAAATAAGAAAAAAACACCAAAAATATTGGAATTGAAAAAGCGAAAGAAATAGCAGTTGCACGGATTACTGGTGCATCAATGTTACAAATATTCAGCTGGATAGTGAAAAAGGAAGAAAGATTTATGAAGGAAGAATTGTATAAAAAAATACAGAGTATAAGTTTGACATTGATGCTATAACAGGTGAAGTAATAAAATGGGAAGTAAATGAACATTAGTAAAGTAAAAATATCCTCTAAAGTTTAATATACTGAAGAGGATATTTTTTGTTAAAAAATTATGCTTTGTAAAGTTTTTTCATAATTAAATTTATTTTTAAGTTGTTTAAGAGTATAATCAAATATGAATAAAGGTGGAATAAATATAATAATTAATGTTATTATCGGCATATTTTTGAAGATGAAAGATTTTTTTCAATTGTAATCATAAAAGACTTATATAAGAATATTGAAACAAGATTGAATGTCGAATGCAGTAAAAATTGTCCACCAGATTGGACTGGGTCTTAGTCGCACATTTCCGAAAAAAAGATGCCTGATATTGTGTGTATATAAATTTAATTGGATTCAAATGAAGTATTCCAAAAATTACAGCCTGAATTAAATTGGCATATTTTGTCTTTTTCTTTAAAAAAATTGAAGTATTAGTCCTCTCAATAAGAGCTCTTCCCCAATAGGGTAAAAATACTAAAAATTTAAGCAGTTCATTAACTTCAAAAGACTGTTTTGAATAATCGGCAAGAATTATCTTTTTGATAACAAAGAACTTAAAACTGTCAGTAAAATTATTACAGATGTGATAACTAATGCTGAGTAGCAGGCTGTATTTAATATCAGCAGTCCCAATTCTTCCATTTTTAGATTTATTAATATTTTTCCATTCTGATTGTTCTTCTTTCATGAATTGTTTTTTTATAAAATATTCTATCATTAGAATATTAAAATAAAATGAGAGATATTTTACTTCTATTTTTTTATTTATTTTATTTTTGTAGTAAAGTAACTTTTTAGCCATTTTTAAAGATTTTTATTTGAGAAAAACCTTTTTCTGTTATATAATGTATTTAAATAACTTTAAAAATCAAATTTTTACTTTATGTTGCATATATGAAAGGAAATAAAATGAAAAAAATTATTGTTATACTGGCATTTATATTTTCTAGTTTAAGTTTCTCTGCGGAACAGATTGAAAAATTATGTGCTATATTCCTAAGGAGCTAAAAACAAACAGTAAAAGCAAGATTAATTTATGAAGATACAGAAAAATATAAAGATGAGGAAATACCGCCTGAAGTGGCAAATCCTGAAATTGTTAAAGCATTAAAGGAAAGAAGGCATGTCGTATTTCAAATGAGGTGTAAATATGATGGTGATATGTACCGTTATATAACAGCTTCAGACTATGCAGTTGAATATCTTACAAAACAGACAATAAAATAAAGAAGAAGGAGACTATTATTTACTGGAGCTTCCAACAAATAAGGCACTCGCTTTTCAGGATATGTTATTTATTGGAGATTTTATAGATAATTCAATCAGCACAAATGATGAACTTTTTCAAATTCTCTATATGATAAATGTTCAGTTTCTAGAAATAAGACAACAGGAACTGGAAGAGGAAGGTTGAAAGTAGTTTACTAAATTTTTCTCAATTTTTCATTTTTGCAGGGATTATTCATTTTCGTAAATCCCTGTATTTAATTTTTCATTTCTTTTTGTATAATCTTATTAAACATTTTTTTATTGCATTTCACATTCAGAAAATTACAAATCTTGTTATTCAAAAAAATAAAAATAATTTTTTTCCTCTAATATTCCTTTAATCTAAAAAGCATATTGTTAAAAGTGAAATAAGATTTTTAAATAAATGATGGGAGGATTTTTGGATATGAAAAATGAATAGTGGAAATGGCTACTTCAAAAAAAGAAATAACATTGAGCAAAGAAGAAGAGATAAAGATAGTGAAAATTGGATTTTTCTTGGATAACTTTCTTTTTCGGTTTTCTTGTTCCGTTTTATAGGAAAGATTGGAAGACCGGCTGGATACTTTTTGGCAATAATGGCTATATCTCATATGATGTCGCCTATACTAATGCTTCTGATATTGGTGGTATTTAGTTTTTTTATAATAAGATTTATATTAATATGCTTTTTGAAAAGTGGCTGGAGATTTGCGACAAAAGATGACGAGATACTTTGGGAAAATAAAAAGGAAATGGCAGAAAAAGTTGATAATATGGTTTTGACGCTAAAAGAAATGGGAAGCGAAAAATTGATAAAAAGATAGAGGAACATGGCTTCGTTAAAAATTTGCATGGGGAGGAATATACGCTCTGGCTATTGGAATTTTTAATAAAAAAATACTCCTCTTTTAGCTGTAGGAATAGTTTTTTGTAATAAGTTTTATTAAAAGACAGAAAATGTAAAAAAATCAGATTTTAGGAGGTAAGAACTATGAAATTAAATTTAAAAAATTATTTTGCTATAGCAATTATTGGAGCAGGAGTATTTGTATCACAACTTTAAAAATTATTTGCTATAGCAATTATTGGAGCAGGAGTATTTGTATCACAACAGTCACATGCATTTATGGGATATGATTATTATATGGATCCTACAAATTTGCCAAAGCGATACGTTACAGGGAAAATCTTTTACAGCAAACTTTTGATAATCATAACAAAATTTTTTAATAATAGCAATAAAATAAACGGCAATATGTCATTACTGCCTTCAATTATATTTCTTGCAGCCTGGTTTTTATATCTATGAAAGGAAAAAGTGAAGTAGAAACTTTCATTTTATTTTTAATTAGAATTACATATCACAAAAATTAAAAATAACTTTAAGCAAGGAGTAAAAATTATGAAAGTAAACTTGAAAAAAACTATTTATTGCAACAATTATCGGAGCAGGAGTATTTGTATCACAGCCTGCAAAAGCATTTTTATTATGATACGTCAGACAATGTTAACTATACAAACAATCTGATAAAACAGTACAAGAAATTATATACTTGGTAGTGAAGTAATAGGGCACACTGGAAAAGGGAATTATACTATGTCATTACTGCCATCAATTATATTTCTTGCAGCCTGGTTTTTATATCTATGGAAAGAAAAAGTAAAGTAGAAGCTCTCATTTTATTTTTAATCTGTATTACATATCATAAAATTGAAAAATAACTGATGAATTAGTGTTTGAATAGGAGGTAAAATGAAAAAATATTTTTTTGAAGCCTGTATTTCATTCATCTGCTCTGTTTTAATATTCTTGTACCATTTTTTTCTGTCTGTATTAGAAGTATCAGTTTTAAGTAATTTGAAAAATGAGTGGAGGTATATATGCCATATACTCGGAAAATCTTATATTAATTTTGCTTAATATATTTTTATCATATTTTTTTATGTAAAAGTAGGAATAGGAAAAAAAAGGCTTTTGATAATTTTTAACAATAATTGGTGTAATATTAAAAATACTAATATTTTTAATATCGTATAAATATTTAGTTTCATCAGCAGGGAGATGAAGAATTTTTTACCAACTTATTATGCTTATTTTGCCATAGGTTTATTGGATGTAATATTTCTTGTGGGGCTTGGTGTAAATTTATTGATAGGAAGGAGAAAACAGCATGATAAAAATTAAAAATTGACAGGATTTATGATTTTTCTACTTTTTGGAATGATATTTATTTCCTGTGGAAAAACCTTCAAAAAAAGACATAATAGACAAAGGGATATATATTAGAAGTAGGTGTATCCAATGAGATTGACAGGAATTTGCCGGAAAAATGGAGCATTCTCCCACTTATACTATTTTTCAAAGCGATTAGATATAAGGATAGTGATATTATGGTGCAGAATCTTAAAAACGGAACAGATTAAAGCGATCCTTTCGCCTATGCTGTCGTTAGGAAATTCTGATTACGGCTATTATCCTGTCTATGTGGATAACAAAAATTATGAAACTGTATATCTCATATACAGAAAGGATATTCCGATTTTTGAAAAACAGCTTTGAAAAAGGGGACGGCTTTTATGTTAAATAATACGGAAAAAAATATTCTAAAGAAAAAAATATAAAGACAGATTTTTCATTTTTTAGTAATATTGAAGATTTTTGAGAAAAATAATGGCTAATGAATGGGCTCTTGTAAATATTGCAGGGCTTGAACTTAAAAACAGTAAAAATTTCAATAAAACTTGATAAAGGAAATGTTGTTATAACAGGAAAAAAATGGGAAAAATATTTGGGAAAATATTCCCTGAAAAATCACAGGATTTCTTTTGAAATAGATAATTTGAATAACTTGCTGAAAAAAAGGGAGTGAACTGAGCGACAGTGATAAAGATTTTTTTATACGCTTTAAGTAATGCCGATGTAATAACACTTATGGATAATGAGCAAACTCTTTATATCGGAGTTCCTGAGAGTAATCTCATATTTAAAAAAACATCAAAAATAAATAGAAAGGAAAAAGCTCTAATGTTCTTTTAATCTAAAAAAATATACAGTATAATTAAATAATAGAAATCATAAAAAAATAAAATTTTTAGGAGGAATAATTATGAAAATAAATTTGAAAAAACTATTTGTTACGGCAATTATCGGAATGGGAGTATTTTTATCACAGCCTGCACAGGCATTTTATTATGATACGTCAAACATTTATAACTATACAAACGATGTGATAAATAGTACAAGAAATTATTTACTTAGTAGTGAAGTAATAAGACACATTGAAAAAGGAGATTATTCTTCAAAGAAAAAATCAAATTCTAAAAAAACAACTACAAAAACAATGGGAAGTTCAGCAACTTCAACTACAACCCCAAAAACAACAAAAGCAAATATTACTTTTTAAATCGGATGGAAATACAAGAGGACTTGATTATTTTGTTAATAACTATCCGTCAAAACAGAGAGGGGAAGCAAGAACATATCTGAAAAAAATGCAGGATTCTTTCCCGCAGGTAGCACGTTCAGTAGGAATACCTACAAATGACCTGTCTTCAGGACTGGCAGCTGCAATAGCAGGAGCATATATGGCATATAACAATGTAAGTCTGAATGATAGTTATATGAAACCTATGCAAAATCAGTTAAAAACAGTGCTTCAAGGTGTAGATGACTTTGATAAAATGAGTAACAGTGATAAAAAAATATATTTATGACCAAATGGTAATAATAGGAATGACTTTAGCCATAAATCAGTACCAAAATCAGCAAAAATCCAAATGCAAAAGTTACCGCTCAGTTAAGAAATGCAGGTAAACAGGTACTTGAGGGACTTCTCGGAGTAAATGCAAGTAAAGTGAGAATAACAGCATCAGGACTTTCTTTTTAAAATAAATAATTATAAAAATAAGAAATTTTATAAAAGTATGTAGTGATAATGAAAAACAAAAAAATATGAAAAATATATAATTCAATTTAGGAGGAGAAATTATGAAAGTTAATCAAATAAAAAAATATTTTTAACAGTAATAGTAGCATTAAGTTTTTGGAATTTCAAATCAGGCTTACGGTTTTTATTGATTATAATGCACAATGGATGGCTAATCAAGGGCTCAAAAATGCAAGAGAACAAGAAAAAAAGGAATAGAGAAAGATATGTGGAAATGTATGGAGAAGACGAATATAATAATTTAATGTCAAAAAACATCATCGAATAAAAATACATCTTCATCGACAAGTGCTAAGACAGTTACTTCTACAAAAAAAGCTAAAAATAACATTTAAACCTGATGGAAATACAAAAAGGATTAGATGATTTAGTTCTTCAATATCCTTCAAATAAAAGAGCCCAAGTGAAACCTATATTGAAAAAATTACAGGATTCATTCCCGCAAGTAGCACGTTCTGTAGGAATACCTACAAATGATTTATCAACAGGAATGGCAACTGTTGTAGCAGGAGCATATATGGCTTATAACAATGTCAGCCTTAACGATAATTATATGAAACCTATTGCAAATCAGTTTAAAGAAGCCATGCAAAGTGTTTCTGAATTTGATAAAATGAGTGACAGCCAAAAAAAATATATTTATGACCAAATGGTAATAATAGGGATGACTTTGGCTGTAAGTCAGTCCGAAAATCAGCAAAATCCAAATGCAAAGACTACAGCACAATTAAGACATGCAGGGAAAAAGGTGCTTGAGGGACTTCTTGGAGTAAGTGCAAGCAAAGTGAGAATAACAGCATCAGGGCTTTCTTATTAAAAATAATAGAATAGGAGTGAAAATGGATAAAAAGATATATTTTTCTAAAGGGATAAATTCTTTTACACTGCATATTCTAGCAATGACATTTATGGTGGCAGATCATCTGTGGAATATTTTTTTCCTAATCAGATATGGTTAAATGTGCTGGAAGACTTGCCTTTCCTATTTTTGCCTTTATGCTTACAGGAAGGATTTTTACAGGACTAAAAACAGAAAAATATTTAATACGTATTTTTATTTTTGCAGCTATTTCGGAAATTCCGTTCAATCTTTTTGCAAGTCTGGCATTAAGAGGAGAAATAATGGTGTTTTATCCATACAACAATGTATTATGGACTTTCGAATTGCCTTATGTGGAATGAATTTACTGGAAAAAAACGGAAAAAAATCAGAAAATCTGAATAAAAATAATAAAAATTTTTGTAAAAGCTGCTATAAGTATTTTAACCATCGTAATTGCACATTTTGCAAGAAGTGATTATTTAGGATATGGGATTGCAATTATTCTGATATTCTATTTTTTTCAGGGGAAAGATTACAAGAATATAATATTTCAGGCTGTATTAATGGTGTTTCTAAACGTATTTATTATGCCTGGACTTGAATTTCCGTTTAACTTTTTGGAAATGAGATGTTTATAAAAACACAGATATTTGCGATATTTTTCACTGCCGATAATATGGCTTTATAATGGGAAACAAGGTATTCATAACAAATTTACAAAATATATGTTTTTATTTCTTTTATCCATTACACCTTTTACTAATAGTGACGATTTATGTTTCTTTTTATGATATATCTGATTTCTTTGATAGGTAAGAATTATGGAAATTAAGTCAAGACAATATTTACAAAGCAAAAAGTTTAAGAAGAACTGTTAATAAAATAAAAAAACATAAAAAAATTCTATATCCATTGGGGAAGTGATAAAAATTGAAAAAAATTTTAATAATAGCTATGATAGTTTTTGTTGTTTTTAGCTGCAATAAGAAACAGGAACAAAATAAAACAAAAAAAGGTAATAATATTGATACAAGCCAGAGCGATAAAAATAAAACTGAAGAAAATAAAAAAAGAATTCAGAAAAAGACAGCTCTGAAATAGAAAAAGCAGAAGGAAGTTTCATCAGAAGAAGTTATAAAAAGCGGAAGAGGAATTTTTTTAAAGGACAGCAAAAATCTTGAGAAATACCATAATTATGTAACTGTGGCATTTTATCAAAACCGTGAATTTAAAAGAACAAAGGAAATTACAGAAATATTTTTTAAAAAAATGCTCCTGATTATTCTTATGGTTACAGAGTGATGGCAGATATTCTCTTTTATGATATAAGGAAAGTGCTGAATATTATGAAAAAGCAATAGGTATTTTTAAAAACATGGCAAACAGAGTTATGCAGAATACAAGGATATTAAAGTATTAAATAATGTACTTTCAGAAATAATTGAAAAATTTGATACAGGCTTACAGATTGTCAGGAAATAATGAAAAAGCAGTAGAAACTTTTATAATTAACCAAAAATTTCTAAAAAGAAAAACTATAATCCCTTTTTGTATAACATAGCTTTTAGAAAATGCCAAAAAGAATAATGAAATGTTAAAATCTACTAATAGTAAAAAAATATGAGGAAAACAAGAAAAAAATTATCTAATTTAAATTAACAGTAAAATAAAAATTACAGGAGGAAAAGTTATGAAAGCAAAATTTATGAAAAAAATATTTCTTTTTAAGTATTTTTAGTACTGGAACTTGGAATTTCAGGACAATCTCATGCTGACTACAGCGATATGTTTAAAAAAATGAAATAATGCAGGAACTTTTAAATACAACTTCATCTTCACAAGGTAAATCTTACGGAAAATCATCGCTCACTTTCACACAGGACGGAAGTACTGATGGACTGGAAACATTAGTTGCAAGTTATCCGAAAAGTCAACATAAAGAAGTAAGGGCATCATTAAAACAGCTGTATGAGGCTTTTCCACAGGTAGCACGTTCTGTAGGAATACCGACAAATGATTTGTCTTCAGCAGTAGCGGCCGTAATAGCAGGAGCATACATGGCATATAACAATGTCAGTCTTAATGACGACTATGTGAAACCTATGGCAAATCAGTTCAAGGCTCATCTTGAAAACAGCGGATTTTTTGACGGAATGAGTAACAGGGAAAAAAAAAGTATGTACGACCAGATGGTTATGGTTGGAATGACTTTGGCTGTGGGACAGTCCTTAAATCAGAGCAATCCTAATCCACAGACTACAGCTCAATTAAGGGAGGCAGGAAAACAAATACTTGAAGCTATTTTAAAAGTGGATGCTGACAGAGTCCGTATAACAGCCCAAGGAATATCTTATTAATACGGAGGAGTCTAAAATGAATTCAATTATTGCATTAGTATATCTTTCAGTTGCTGTTATATTAATCGTTTTTGTGTGAAACAAATAAAAAAACAGAAAAAAATCTTCGCAAAAATTAATCAAAAACAGGAAGATGAGGTTAAAGAGAAAATAAAACTTGGAATTTTATCAGCTGATACAGTTTACCGTGAAAGAACAGAAACAGGAAGAGTATTTTTATGAAGTGCCGGAGAATCTTAAAAATTGTTGTTCTAAATATTATTTGTTTTGCCATAATGCTAATATTAATATTTCTGGGAATAAAAATTGGAATACTGCTTTTTAATAGTCTGTGCTGTAATAAGTATAATATATGGATATAAATATTATTATTCAAAAGAAAAAAACAAAAAAAATACACTTAAAATAATAAATGAAGACTTTTACTTAAATGGAAAAATTATTGGATATTAAGAGGCTATAACTGGGGTACTGAACTATTTCCCTGTTTGGCTCTCGAATAATCAGACTTAAATCCCATATTTATCTTCTTGATGACAAAAAGGAAATCTGTTTTTGTACCTGAAAGACAGTTAAAAAGATCTCGAATAGATATAATAATAGAAGATGACAGAATTTCTAAAATTATAGATGATATTATTGATGTAATCCACAAAAAGACAGATTCAAAAAGTAAAAATTCAAACTTTTTAAAATGAAAAATGCAGAGCATACTTCTTTTTTACTTTTTTTATATCAATTGTGATACTTGTTTTTGTATAAAAGCAAAGCATATATGTATTTATTTTAGTAAAAATAATGGTAGCATATATGGTGTATAACAATATTATCTTTTGTAAAAAACAGGTACTGAAAAACAATTTTAAAAGTGGATACTGACAGAATTCATATAACATTGCAAGGAATATCTTATTAATTCAGGAGTTTAAAAATGCTATATAGTTTAGTTTTTTTGCATTAATATATTTTTGCAGTTTTTGAGTATAATAATTATTTTTGATATGAAAAATAGAAAAAAATCAAAAAATTTACATAAGATTATTCAAAGGTATGAGGATGAGGTTAAAGAGAAAATAAAACTTGGAATTTTAGTAGTCTGATACAGTTTACCGTGAAAGAACAGAAACAGGAACGGTATTTTTATGAAGTTCCTAAAAATCTGAAAAAAATCAGTTGTTTTGAATATTATCTGCTTTTACCATAACAGAAATATTAATATTTTTCGGGATAAAAATTGGAATACTGCTTTTTACTTAGCTGTGCTGTAATAAGTATAACATACAGGAACAAATATTATTATCCAAAAGAAAAAAACAAAAGATACGCTTGAGATAATAAATGAAGATTTTTTATTTAAATGGAAAAATTACTGGATATTAAAGGCTATAACTGGGGTACTGAGTTATTTCCCTATTTGGCACTCGAATAATCAGATCTAAATCTCACATCTATCTTCTTGATGGAAAAAAAGGAAATCTGTTTTGTGCCCTGAGAAAAAAACTTAAAAGGAGGATCTTCGCAAACAGATATAATGATAGAAAATAGCAGAATCTCAGAAATTGTGGACAACATGATAGACATAATTCAGAAAAAGCAGATTCCAAAAAGTAAAAATTTAGGCTTTTTAAAAATGAAGATAATGCAGAGTATGCTTCTTTTTATACCTTTCATGCCGATTATAACATTTGTTTTTGCTATATGGAAGCAAAAGCACATATACATTTATTTTAATAGGATGAGAAAAATAGCTGATGGAATTTTGAATAGTTAAATACAGACAGAGGTGAAAAATGAAAAAAATAAAAATAAATCTAGCTATGATGGCAGGAATGATTTTAATGAGTATGGGATGTGAAGCAAAGGGGAAAGCTTCCCAAAGCAGTATTTCAGGAAAATATAATGTGGAAACGCTGACTACAAAAGGGCAGACTGTAAAGGTGGCAGGTCAGGAATGTTTTGAAAATTCATATTTTGAAATAAAAAGGAAATATTGCCTATATAAGCCTTAACAATGTAGTTAACGGGAACTGTATAACAAAGGCAGGAACTTATGATATGCAAAGTAAGGGCGACGGGAGATACATTCTTGTAGGAAATGGCAAGGAATCAGATGAAATTATTGTAAAAATGGAAAAAGTGCAGTATAATCAGGATACAGGAATTTCAATGACATTTTTCCAAAAGATGTGAGCATCTACTCTAGAAAATATGAAAAATAGTTTATTTTTGATTAAAAAGTTAAAAAATAGCATTTTTTAGTGTAACCAGGAAAATTTATTATTAGAAAAATCAGGAGGAATCATGAAAAAGAATTATATCATTTATTTTTACTGGCAATTATGTTTATAACAAGCTGCGGAATTAGCCAAAGTGCTGGAAGAGAATGATGATAAAAAGGCTGTAATAGCGGCTTTTTGAAGATTATATCAATGCAGCAAAAATGAAGATACAAAAAGTTAGTGAATATCATTTAATGTGGTTTAATATCTGGCGTACTTCACAAGAAAGTTATAAATATCTTACTTATAAAAATAAATAAAATTGAACTAACGAAGCAGAAAAAAATGGAAACGGAAGGGATATAAAACTGGCTTATGTAAATGTTTCATTAAAATATCCCGATTTAAACTATACAATGTCTAAATTTTATAAAAACAAAGACTTTAATTCGTTGGTAAGAGGAAAAAGCAGATCTACACAGCTAGAAATAATAGAACAGGAAATCTCTTCTTTTTTTGAAAAATGAATTAAAGAAAAATGACACAAAATATATCGAAAAAGAAATGATTGTAAAATTTGAGTACTTCTATCCGCTTAAAAAAATGGAAAATTCCTTATGATGAGAATATAGAGTTTATAAATATTCTTTCACTTGACAGCTATAAAATAAAAAGGAATGGATAAAAACCATAGGAGAAATTGTAAGAACGCCGGGAAATGATGATGATAGAAAACTTTTAATCAGTGAAAAAGAGGAAAAAAATAAGAAATAAAACAGCAAAAATTGATGATTATAAACTGCTTCTAATGCTTTACTCGCCGGTAAAAATCCTGATAACATTAACTTTTAAAAAGAATATCGCAAAAATTAATAGAAAATTTCCCTGATTATCCAGAAGGATATCTCATTATGACAGATTTTATTTATCATAATTATCCTGATAAATATTCAGAGATATTGAATTATGCACAAAAAGGAATTGAAGCATATAAAAATGTCGATACAAAAATATCCGGAATTTGTTTATGAAAAATAGCAGAAATCATCCAATGAATGAACTGTTTACAATTATGATAGATGTTTATCTGAAAAAGGTGAAAAAGGAAAAAGCGCTGGATGTATTCAATAAAAAAATAAAAATTATAAAATACTGGATGCCTCCTGCAAATTATGTACAGCTTATAGAAAAATTGGGAGTAAAATGGTAATAAATATAGAGTTTTAAAGGGGAAAAAGAGGAGATTACAAATGAAAAAGTTCTGTTTATATTTTTTTAACAATATTGATGTTTTTTTATCGTGTGCCATGAAGAGTGACAATCAGAAAAATAATGAAAATCCTGAAAATGAAATTTCTGAAAAATAAAAACAGTTCTGTGCAGCAGGTACCAGAAAATAACAGTTTTTCAGAAAAGTGATGTTATACAGGACACAAATAACGGTAGATTTGGAAATGAAACAGTAGGATTTATGAATTATCCAAAGGGAAACTGGAATGAAATCCAGAATAATACAGATTCTACAAGTGCTGGAATAAAAAAATGATGAGAATGAAATGATTATTCTGGATAAAGTACCGTCTGAAGAAGGATTAAAATGCAGGAAAAGCGGCAACACAAATGATAGCGGAGCTAGTAAATCAGGGTCAAAAAGAAAACCTGAAACTATATCAGAACAGTATAAATGGCCATCAGGCTTATCTGATATTTTCTGAAACAGTGAATAATAATAATCTTCAGGCTTCAATGATATTTATAGATGCTGAAAATGAAGTATATTATGTAGCAGTAATTGCAAAAGCCAAATAACATTACGAAATTACTGGAAATAGTAACATCATCATGGAACATCAGATAAATATAAAAACTGAAAAATTAAAAAGAAATGGAAGTAAAGAAATATATATATATATAGATTTTTATGAATGATTAAAGATTATAATAATGGGAGATGATTTATTATGAAAAAAATTATTTTTACATTTCTAATATTAGGAAATGTTTATAGTTTTGCAGCACAAAAAAACTTTAAGAACAGTAGAAAAAAATGTCGTGTGACTTCAAGAGGTATAACAAAAAGATGGTAAAAAGATTCGCAAACTGCATTAGCCTTCAGTCAGGAAAAACATTTAATTTTACAGGACTTGTTGACCAGACTTATTATAAATTCTCAAAAGGAACAATATTTAAAGTATATTTCTATGGAAATGGGAACAGAAATTTGACTTTGGAAACTTTTGACTACATTCGGTAATTAATTCAGAAGAATAGAATTTTTTTAATAGGCTGTGTCTGAAAACTCAGAATCTATGTTATTTTTAATGTTTTTGATTTCATAAATTGTACAAATCACGATAAAAATCAGTATTTATATATTTCTGATTCTAAAAAGATTTGTTAAAGATTCATGATTTTTGAGAGTTTTTAGACACGCCCTATTATAATAATAATAATAATTTTTCTTCCTCTTTTTTCAGTTTTAACTGTTTAATTTTTCTTTTGAAATTTTTAAATTTTTCTTGTTTATTTTTTTCAAATCTTTTTGTATAAACTATTTCAGTTTCCGACTTTAATTCTTTTATTGTATTTGGGACCCTTTTTAGATTATCTTAATCAGAGAAGTCTGTCATTAATATTCCCACTTCAATTTCTTCTTCAACTTCAGGATTCATATTATATCCCCATAATACACCTGTTTTATCACTTCCGAATTTTTGAAATGTTTTCTGAACTATTTCCTGTATTTCCTGCAATCCAATATCCGCTCCACCCACAATATTTATCATTATTTTTCTAGCTTTTTAGAAAGATTTTTTTGAAAAAGGATAATTTGATAGTTGTTCTAAAATAAGTTTTATCCTATCCTGCCCCTCACCTTTACCAAATACCGTTACAGCAGTTTTGGAATCCTTTTAACATTTTTACATCATCAAGATCAAGATTTACTACCCTTGTTTATTTATCACATTTGCAATAAACTCTACATTTTTATAAAACTTTTCATCTCTTTTCTCAAATATTTTGTCAAAAGTTGCACTAGGATCTGCTTTCCAGCTAATTTTTAAGTGATAAAACTATAACTGTGTCAGAAACTTCTTTCAATTTTTCAATTTCTTCAGTTTCTCCATTTGAATTAACTGATGTAACAGCTACAGTTATTGTCAATATTCCCTTCGCTTTTGCAGTTTGTGCAACAATAGCGTTAATCTCGCTATTTTTCTTTTCCGACATTTCCATCAAAATAAATACTAAATCTGAATTTTTGTAATACAACTTCAACTTCTTTATTCAAATTTTCATGATTCGTGTCAATTCCCGCAATCTCAACTCCTGAAATTTTTCTGTGGGCAATTTTATTCAAAATCTCATTTCCCGCTGTACCAATACCGATGACTTTTATTACAGCATTATCCATATTTTTTCTCCTTTATTTTTTAAATTTTTGTAACTAATCTTCCTTAATTTCTACTGCCTGCGGATAAATTTCAATAATTTCACTCGCAATTTTATCAATTTCAGCAATCAGATAATCGGTACTCCCTCTATCGCCTTTCATTGCAATTCTTACGTGAACACAGCCTTCCTTTGCATAAGGAGCAACAGTTGGATTAGACATTTCAAAATAATCTTTTAGCCTATCGTCAATTTTCCCTTCTGGAACTCCTTTTATTTCAAGAGTTTTCATTAGCAAAATATCATTTGAATATTGCTTTAAAAATGGTAAAACTTGATTATCCACCATCCACGTCATCTCTCTTGGGGGTCCTGGCAATACTATTATTTTTTTATCATTCTTTTCATAAAAAAATCCTGGTGCAAGCCCAACTTCATTATCAAGCAATTCTGAATTCTTTAAAATCGAAGCCTCTTTTCCCGCTCCAGAAGCGACTTCTCCAAACCCCCTCTCATTATATTTTTTTACAATCAAGTCATAGTATCGCTCTATCACTTCCAGCTCTTCCCCAAAATAATCAGCCACAACTTCTTTTGTAATATCATCAATTGTAGGCCCAAGTCCCCCAGTAGTAATTACCAAATCAACCCTTTTAAAAGCATTTTCCAGACACTCCATAAGCCGTCCGTAATTATCTCCAACCGTAGTTTGATAATACAAATCAATCCCAATATTTGTGAGCTTTGCCGAAATATACTGTGCATTTGTATTCACAATATCTCCAACTAATAATTCAGTTCCAACGCATATAATTTCTGTCTTCATTTTGATTTCCTTCTTTATTTTTTTATTTTAAAATACCGCCAAATAAGTTTCAAAAATGAGAATCTTATTTAACGGTAAAGTTTATTTTTTTGTTATTCATAATTTTTCATTATTTTTTTAAAAATAATTGATTCATAAGGTTTCAAAATAATTTTTCCATCTCGAATTTCAGGAGCTTTTTCATAGTTTGATAATAAAAACTTGAGCATTTTTCCAGACCTGTAACTCCGTTTCCTTCCAGTTCAAATTCCACTTCAGGTTCATAGAAATTACTGATTACAACTAATTCCCCATTTTTCTCCAACACGTTTGTATGCATAAACATTTTTTTATTTTTCCAAATCAATGTCTTCATATCTTCCTGTTATCATTAATTCTTCATTTCTTCTTAAATCAATTAATTTTTTATAATGATAAAATACCGAGTTTTTTTATCTTTTTAAAAGCTGCTTCAACATTGATTTTTTTATAATTTTCAGGCACTCCAATCCAAGGAGTTCCTGTTGTAAATCCTGCATTTTCAGAATCATCCCATTGAACAGGTGTTCTGGAATTATCTCTTGATTTTTGCATTAAAAACTTCGATAGCTTCTTCATCAGAGCTTCCTTTATCCAATAAGATTTTATAATTGTTAGTCGACTCAACATCACGATATTTCTCAATTTTATCAAAATACGGATTTGTCATTCCAAATTCTTCTCCCTGATAAATGTAAGGTGTCCCTTGCAGTCCATGAAGAACTGTAGCGAGCATTTTAGCCGACTCACTATGATATTCCTTATCATTTCCAAATCTTGACAAAGCTCTTGGCTGGTCGTGGTTGTTCCAGAAAGTCGCATTCCATCCGTTCCCTTCATACATTCCAATTTGCCATTTAGAGAATATTTTTTTCAATTGTACAAAAGTCAAACGGAGCTTTTACCCATTTTTCTCCATTTGGATAATCTACTTTCAAATGATGGAACGAAAATGCCATTGATAATTCCTTTTCATCAGGATTTGAATATTTAATACAGTTTTCAAGGCTTGTAGAAGACATTTCTCCAACTGTAATAAGTTCTCCTCCTCCAAAGGCTTCTCTGTTCATTTCCTTCAAAAATTCATGGATTCTAGAGCCCATCTGTATAAAAATCTTCTTCCATCAGGGACAAATCTCGTATCGGTTCCATCATCACTCAAAAAAATCTCTGATCTTTTGATATAAGATTTATAACATCTAGTCTAAATCCATCCACACCTTTATTTAGCCAGAATTTTATCATTTCATAAACTTTTTTTCTCACATTTTCATTTTCCCAGTTCAGGTCAGCTTGCGTAACATCAAACAGATGTAAATAGTATTGTCCTCTTTTTTTCTGAATATTGCCAGGCGTTTCCCCAAATTTTGATTGCCAGTTTGTAGGCTCTTTTTCCATCAACTGGATCTTTCCATATATAGAAATCTTTATATTCAGGATCTCCAGCTTCAGACTTTTTAAACCATTCATTTTCAGTGGAAGAATGATTTACAACAATATCCATCACTATTTTCAGTCCTCTTTTATGTGCTTTGAGACAGCATTTCCTCAAAATCTGCCATTGTTCCATAATTAGGATCAATATTGTAATAGTCACTTATATCGTACCCATTGTCATTCTGTGGAGATTTATACATTGGAGTAATCCAGATTACTTCTACCCCAAGTTCCTTTAAGTAATCTAATTTTTCAATAATTCCCTTTATATCTCCTTCTCCACTTCCTGTCGTATCATTAAAACTTTTTGGATAAATTTGATAAACCACTGATTTATGCCACCATTTTGGTTCAAAAATTCTTTTTCATAATCCATCGCTCCTAAACTTTTTATTTATTTTAAACTTCTTTTATAATTATACTCCATTATTTCCGTATATACAACCGAATTTTTTTACCTTTTGCCTAAAAAAATTCATATACATAAAAAAAGAGCAGTTACTGACTGCTCCAGTATTTATTTAACTTTATTTACCACCTGTATATCCAAACACATAATCTAAATTTATATTTTTCATTGAATTAAACACACTTTGCTTGATTCCAGGATTTTTTTCCTCAAGTGCAGCAAGCAAGTCTTTTACTTCTTTACGTTTGCTCGAAGTTTTTCCAGCTTCGATTGTACATCCGCAATTCATTGCACGTATTCCATTTGTTTTTGTGTAGTCAATTATATCAGCTTCTTTTACATAAATTAGTGGACGGATTAATTCCAGTTTTTCCAGAAGTTGAAGGAACTTTTTGGGGTCATTGTTTTCATTGTACCAGCATAAAACATATTTATCAAAGTAGTTTCAATAACATCGTCAAAATGGTGCCCAAGCGTTAATTTATTAAATCCAAGTTCCTCCACTTGCGTGTACAAAATTCCACGTCGCATTTTAGCACATAAAAAGCATGGATAGTCTTTTGCCTTTTTCATTCGCAATCTCCCAAATATTTGTATCAATAATCTCACAGTCAATATTTAATTTATCCAAATTATTTTTAAAATTATCCAAATCGAATTTCTAAAAACCAGGATTTAAGCTAACTGCTTTTAAAATCAAAAATTTTTTTCGTCTATCTTTCTTCAATTCCTGAAACAACTTCACCAAAAGTAAGCTATCCTTTCCGCCAGAAACTCCAATTGCTATTTTTATCCCCATCCTGTATCATATCAAAAATCATTAATTGCTTTCAAAAAAATTTTTGACCATATACTTTTCTTATAAGTTGTCACTATACTTTTCTCAATTTCTTCCACATCTTTCATTGGACAATCTGGAAGAATTGCTTCACATACTAAATTTACCATTTTTTTCTCTTTCTTAATATTTTTTTATTTTAAATTATTAACAAAAAAAGTCTAAAATAAAAAAATTTAGAAAATGACTTAGGGCGTGTCTGAAAACTATCGAAATGATGAATTTTTAACAAATTTTTTTCCAAAATCAAAAATAATAAACACTGATTTTATCGTGATTTGTATAATTTATAAAATAAAAACATTAAAAATAACATAGATTTCGAGTTTTCAGACACAGCCTAGTTAAATATTTAAAAAAATAAAATAATAGAAAGTTGCTATAATAAGAAATTCTTTACTTATTTTTAAGACAACTTTCTAAAAATAAAATTGTATTTTTAAATTATAAATATTTAGTTTAATTTTAGACAATTCCTAAATTTGCTGTTGCAAAATTTAAAAATTCCATTTTTTTCTTTTTCTTTTTGTATTTTTACATTTTATTCTCAATATAGTCTATTTTTTTCAATAAGCCCTTCGTCTCTTGGATCAATTCTAAAAGGCAGCCCTGTATTCTTCAAGCGCTTTTTCATGACGTCCCATATGCTCGTATTTTTCTAGCAAAAATCAATATGTGCGATATACATGTCAAAATCTAAAAATATCGCAAGATCATAACAATTAACCGCTTCAGCTATTCTACCTTTTTCTCGAATATATATTTCCTAAAAGGAATAGTACAAACGGCTCATCCATATTGTCATCCAACGCTCTATTGAAATTTTTCTTCAGCTTTTTTTCAAGATCTTCGTTTTCATAATATAAATAACCTAAAAATGCCCAATTTTCACTTTTTTTCAGGTTCTAATTTTACCAATTTTTTTCATAAATTTCAATTGCTTTGTCATTTTCTTTTTAATGCATGGTAAATAGATGCTAGCGTTTGTAATACTTCTGTATCATCAGGATTATCTTTGATTTTAGATAAATTTTTCTTTTTAAAAGCTGCTCATTATTCCCATTATATCTTATTTCTCTAAAAATTAATGTTTCTAACATTATTTCCCACTGCTACTAGGCTTCTTTCAATTAAACCGACAGTCATATTTTTCCACTTTTTAGACTGTTTTTACAAGTAGCTTTCTCCTTTCTCTATTTTCATTAAAAAAATTCCCAAATTCTACACTTATTTTTTTCTTAATTTATTTTATCATAAATAATAAGTTTAGTAAACAGTATTCTTTAGAAAATTTATCCATAAAAATTTCATAATCTTAAATTTATTTTTAATTTATCCAGTTTATTTTTAGCTTGCTGACTTCCAGATTTTTGATGCTTTTTCATACCATTCACTAGCTTCCTTTAGATTTTTTTCTGACACCTTTACCATTTACGTATAAGTCTCCCTAATGCTTCATACATTGGAGCTGTAACTTGATCCATTCTTCCATCAGTTTTTTTGATAAAGTTCTACTGCTTTTGCATAATCTCCTGCCATTTCGTAAATTTTTTTCCCCAAATTGTACCCGTACAGTTAAATCACCGCTACTATCTGCCATTTCATAGTAAAATGCAGCGCTGTCAAAACTTTTTTTCTACTCCCAATCCTTTTTCATACATTGTCCCTAAATATTTTAGAGCTTTCATATCTCCACCATCTACTCCATCTGAAAATAATTTGTATGCCTGTTTATAATCTTTTTACGCCAAAATCCTTCAAAAATAAAGAATTCCAACATTCGTCATTGCACGAGAACTTCCTTTTGCAGCGGCTTTTTTTGCTCCATTCCATAGCTTTTTTTATAATTAATTTTTGTATCAATTCCATGAAGATAGGCTTCTCCAAGTTGAGTTTGCGCTTCCCACATCTCCTTTTTCGAGCCTTTTTCTGTCAATTCCTTTATTCTGTTGTTTTCCTTTTGTTCAATTGTCGCTTTTAGATTTTTACATCATTATTTCTTTTTCTTCTTTTTCCACAACTAAATATTAAAAATTAGTATTAGCATTACAATAATGTATTTTTCATAATTTTTCCTCTTTTCCTTCTACAATCTTGTTTTTTTATCACAAATATTTATTCAAGTAATTTTTCCAAAAAGTAAATTTATTTAATAAATTATTATTCCCGCAATTGCCGCAATTACCGTAAGCAATATTGGACTTACTTTCCATTTCAGCACAAGTGCTACTGAAACAACAAATATCACTACACTTTTCCAGTCTATAAAGTTGTTTTTTTATCAACTAGCATTATCGCAGCCGCTAGAATCAGCCCGACAACAACAATTTTTAAACCTGTAAACGCATTATCCATATATTTGTTGTCTTGAAATTTTTAAATAAAATTTACTAAAAATTGTCATTATAATAACTGACGGGAGAATTAATCCCAATGTTGCGGCTGTGCCCATTATAAACGCGTCCCAGAATCCCTGCCTTATTGCCAATCAGATAACCCACATAAGTTGCGGCATTCAATGAAATTGGCCCCGGCGTTACTTGTGAAATTGCCACAATATCTGTAAATTGCTGTACATTCACCCATTTATGTAAATCTACAACATCAGCCTGAATAAGCGGTAAAATTGCATATCCGCCGCCAAAACTGAATAGCCCTATTTTTAAAAAAATACAAAAAAATAATATCAATAATATTGCTAAATTCATTTATTTTTTTCCTCCAAATCATCCAAGCATTTCCTAAAAAGCACCTAAAATAATCATAACAATAGGCGGAAATTTAAGAAAAAGCCACCATTGCTGCCACTAAAAATAACAATCCATAACGTTTTTTTATTAATTTTTAGCCGATTTCCCAATTGTATAAACACTTGCCGCAATTAACGCAACCACCATCGGCCTTATTGCCTTAAAAGCCTTTATCACATATATATTGTCCTGTATGTTGCTAAATAATGAAGCTATAATAAGAATAATTATGAATGACGGTAATGTCGCTCCCAAAACTGTGGTTATAAGCCCCTAACATCCTTTTCATCTTATATCCCACAAAAACTGAAACATTTACAGCCAATGCGCCTGGTGAAGATTGAGCAAGTGCTAAAAAGTTTTACAAATTCCTCTTCCTCAATCCATTTTTTTCTTATTCACAATTTCATTCTGTATTAGCGGAACCATAGCATATCCTCCACCAAGAGTAAATGTACCTATCTTAAAAAAAGATCCAAAACAATTCTAAATATACTTTCATTTTTACTACCTTCCTGCTATTTCATCTCATTTTTCATTTTATCATAGATACTATAAAAAACAACAAACTTGTCTTTTACGGCTTAAAATATTCATACATTTATCATTATAATTTAAAAAATTTTGAAAAAAATTAAAAAAATGTGGTACAATAAGTTCGTAGTAAAAATTCCTACCACTACTAAAAAAATTAAAAAAAAGCAGAGAAAAATCCATTTAAAGCCAATAAAAATGCACGTTAGGAGTTACGGAAAATGCCAAAAAAACAGCAAAAATGATAAAAAAATCAAGCAAAAAAATACGATTTTAATGTCTGAAAAAAATTCTATAACACCGATAAATAAAGGGTTTTTCTCAAAAGTACGGGTTAAAAGTAAGTTATCCATTAAAACAAGGATTGAAACTCTAAGATTCCTGAGTAAGTTTTATCTTCAAAAGAGAGTTAAAAGTAAGTTATCCATTAAAACAAGGATTGAAACTTTATTAAATCAGAATATCTTTCTCCATTTACACCTTCGGTTAAAGTAAGTTATCCATTAAAACAAGGATTGAAACTTGCTTGTACTTATTCATTTTATTTTTCTCCTTGAAAAAAAGTTAAAAGTAAGTTATCCATTAAAACAAGGATTGAAACGTTGATTTACACCTGTGTACCTCTTTTTCTCAATTGTTAAAGTAAGTTATCCATTAAAACAAGGATTGAAACAAATGAAGACAAGAAAGAAGAGAGTCTAAATTAAAAAGTTAAAGTAAGTTATCCATTAAAACAAGGATTGAAACCTTCTGATATTTCAAAGATATCTCTGGACCCTTCAGGGTTAAAGTAAGTTATCCATTAAAACAAGGATTGAAACAATAGTGGATTTTTCCTGAGCCACTAGGTCCTACTAAAGTTAAAAGTAATTTATCCATTAAAATAAGGTTTAAAAAAACAACAACTTTTGTATAAGGTTGTTTTTGTTATAAAAAAAATAGGGGGTTGAAAAAAAGCGAAAATGTGTTATTATAGTTACAGAAAATAATTTTAGGTAGAGAGTGGGTTAGCCCACTCTTTAGTTTTAGATATGAGGTGTAATTTTTATGGACAGATTTTAAATGAGTTTGAAAAAGAGAATCGAATTGCATTTAAAAGAGATGAAGCTGGAATTGGCGGATTTGGAATATGTCAGGGATGGCGGGTATAATTATTTGAGAGTGTATGTGGAAAAGGAAGATGGAAGTACGACTACACTTGATGATTGTATTGATTTTAGTCGTGAGATTGACGGGGTTGCTGATGACCTGATAGATGAGAAGTTTTTTTTGGAGGTTTCTACTCCAGGGGTTGAGCGTAGATTGAAGAAGCCTAAAGATTTTTTTGAGATTCTTGGGGGAGAAAATCAATGTTCAGGCAAAAAAAGCAATATTGATGGGGCAAAAGAAATTTTTTTAGGAAAAACTTGAAAAATTTGAAAATGATACGATTTTTCCTTTTGGATGAAAAATTTAGGGAAAGTTGTGGAAATACCGCTTTTGAAATTAAAAAAGGCGAATTTGATATATGAAATACCAAATGGTGTATTAAACGGTGAGGAGAACTAATGAGAGGAAGAGATCAGAAAATCTTTTTGGAAGCACTTGATGAGCTTGAAAAAGAAAAAGGAATATTAAAGGAAGAATTACTTGAAACTATAGAAACTGCATTGCTTGCGGCATATAAAAACTATGGTGAAAAGGACAATGTAAAAGTAACAATTAATAGGAATAGTGGAGATGTAAAAGTATTTTTCACAAAGACTAATTGTAGAAAATGTGGAAAATCCAGATGAAGAAATTAGCCTAGAAGATGCAATTTCTGTGAAAAAAACGTGCTAAGCTGGGAGATATTCTGGATTTGGAAATTAATGCAGAAAGTTTTAAGAGAAATGCAATTCAGAATGCAAAACAGATTGTTGTGCAGAAAGTTAGGGAATGTGAAAAAAAGAAATATTTTTTTAACAAATTTAAGGAAATTGAAAATTCAATTGTATCAGCAAATGTTAGAAAAAAACCGATGAAAAAGGGGAATTTATATATTGATATAAACGGGCTTGAAGCGATTGTGCCATTTAAGGAATTATCGCCAACGGATAATTTTGTACAAAAATGAAAGAGTTAAAATTTACGTTGGAAATGTGGAGGAATCAACTAAGTTTACAAAAAAACTTTTTGTTTCAAGAAAATCTGAAGAATTGCTTCGTGGCTTGCTGGAATTGGAAGTTCCTGAAATTGAAGAAAAAAATAATTGAAATAAAAAAATATAGCAAGGGAAGCCGGAAGCCGTGCAAAAGTGGCAGTTTATTCGGAAGATGAAAATCTGGATGTAAAAGGTGCGTGTATCGGACGTAATGGAATGAGAATACAGAATATTATTGACGAGCTGCGTGGAGAAAAAAATTGACATTGTGCTTTGGAACGAAGATATAAGGGAATTTGTAAAAAATGCCTTAAATCCTGCAGAAGTTTTGCTTGTGGAAATTGTTGAAGGAGAAGAGGAAAATACAAAAATAGCAAAAGTTTTAGTTGCTGAAAACCAGTTATCACTTGCGATAGGTAAAAAAGGTCAAAAATTCAAGACTTGCAGCAAGACTTTGCGGAGTGAAAAATTGACATTCATACAGAGCCTTTTGAAATAGAGCAAAATGATGAATATGAATTGGAAGAAGAAAGTGCATTTCATAATTCAGTTGAAAGTGATTTGGAAGAATCTGAATTTGAAAATATCGACAATGCTGATGAAGCCGAAATTTCTGATGAAACGGATGAAGATTATGAAGAGGAAAGTGCATTTGCTGGACTTAATAAAAAAATGAAGATTATTAGAAAATTCTGAAAACAAGAATAATTTTAAAGTAATTTTTGAAATTCAGATTGTATCGAACAAGGAGATGATTAGAGAGTTTGGATACATTAAAAGATAAAGAAATGAAAATACCTGAAAGAATGTGTATTTGCTGTAGAAAAAGGTGAAAAGCCTGAATTTTTTTCCGTATAGCTGAACAAGATGGAAAAATATGTTTTTGATAAAGAAATGAAAATACAGGCAAGAGGATTTTACGTATGTAAAACGGTTCAATGTATTGAAAAAGTTGTCAAAACATAAGAAATACAACATTGAGATGGAACAGCTTGTGAAAAATGCTGGAAGAAATTAAAAGGCAAAAGAAAAAGTATAATTGATATTTTTAAGACCGATGAAAAAAATTCTGAATACTTTATGTTTTGGAATAGATGAAACTATTGATGGAATAAAGCGGGAAAAGATAAAACTTGTAGTTATTCCAAAAAGATATAAAGACAAAATATATTGAAGAATTTAAAAAAATTAAGTGAGGAATTTAATTTTAAAATTGTATTTATTGAAAAAAAGCTGAATTAATAGAACTTTTTCAAGAGATGTAAACGTTGTCGGTATTTTTGACAAGAAAAGTAATAAAAAGGAATATTAAGCAAAGTGGAGGTGATGAATGGATGAAAATACATGAATTGGCAAAAGAATTAGGTTATAGCGGAACTGCTAAGTTTATTGAGGATATTGCTAAAATCGGTGTAAAAAGGTAAAAAAACATCATATGAATGTATTAAGCAGCGAAGAAGAATCTTTAATTAGAAAAATCTTCAAAAATATCCAAAGTAATCAAAAATAACAGTAATAAAAGCAAACCTGAAAAATTTGAATAAAAAAATGAAATGAAAACCAAGGAAAATAGTACACTGAAGGTAAGCAACCATTCAAACATTCAAAAAAATAATGCTAAACAAAATAAAAAAATAATGAAAATTACATGCAAAACAGCCATTAAACAAAAAAATAGTAAAACTAAATTCAGAAAAAAATTTAGATAATAAGCAAAATCAAAAATTTGAACAGTCAAATAAATTTGATAAAAAAAGAAAATCAAAAAGAAAATGGAGATGAAAGCTAATTTGAGTAGTCAAAATAATAAAATGAATGATGTAAACAAAAGAAAAGCAAAATTTTTCAAAAATAGAGAAAACAAAGATAATCGTGAAAAACAGCGGAAGAAATTACCAAAATCGGGATAATCAAGGACGAGACAACCGAAATAGAGATAACTTCAGAAAAGATGGAAGAGATAATTTCAGACGGGATAATAGAAATTTTAATAAAGATGGAAAACAATCAATCACGAGATAATCGAGATAACCGTAATTTTAACAGAGATAGAGATAACAATAACCGAGATAACAGAGAAAAATAGTGGAAGAAACTTCCAAAATCGGGATAATCAAGGACGAGATAACTCGAAATAGAGATAACTTTAGAAAAGATGGAAGAGATAATTTCAGACGAGATAATAGAAATTTTAATAAAGATGGAAATAATCAATCTCGGGACAATAGAGATAATCGAGATAACAGAGGATTCCAAAACAGAGATAGAGATAATCAAAGTGGTGGAAGAAACTTTAGAGACAGACAAGACAACCGTAATTTTTTTCTGATAGAGGCGGATTTAACAGGGATAGAGATGACTTTAGACGAGACAACCGAAACTTTTCAAATAAAAAAAGAGACACAATCGGAAATTCCAGCATCTACAGTGGCTGGAAAAAGGAAGAGCTGGTGGAAAAGGAAAAAGGAAAAATTGATAAGAAAAAAATACGAGAAAAAAATAGAAGAGACAGAGAACAGCAGGAAAAAGAACTTCGTTCTGACTTTTAGAAAAGATGACAAAAAGAAAAAAAGAAAACAAGAAACAGGAAAAAGGCTGTCAAAGATGAAATTGTCAGAATTGAAGAGAGAGCATAGGAATGATAACAATTGGAGAAGAAATTGTTATTAAAGACCTAGCTGAAAAATTGGGAATCAATGTATCTGACATAATTAAGAAATTCTTTATGGAAGGGAAACTGCTTATCTGCGAATGCAATTTTATCATTTGAGGAAGCTGAAGAAGTGGCACTTGACTATGAAGTAATTGTGGAAAAGGAAGTAATTGAAGAAGTTAGTTATGGTGAAAAATATCATCTTGAGCAAGAAGATAAGGAAGCTGAACTTGTTACAAGAGCACCTGTAATTACAATAATGGGACACGTTGACCACGGGAAAACTTCATTGCTTGATGCACTTTAGACATACAAATATTATGAGTGATGAAGCTGGAGGAATTACGCAAAAAATCGGGGCTTACCAAGTAAACTGGAAGGGACAAAGAATCACGTTTATTGATACTCCAGGGCATGAGGCGTTTACTGAAATGAGAGCAAGAGGAGCGAATATTACGGATATTTCAATTTTGATTGTAGCCGCTGATGATGGGGTAAAACCTCAAACTGTGGAAGCTATTTCTCACGCGAAGGAAGCCAACGTTCCTATAATTGTTGCAATTAACAAAATTGATAAACCAGGTGCGGATCCTATGAAAGTTAGGACTGAATTAACTGAATATGGCTTGATGTCGCCTGAATGGGGAGGAACTACTGAATTTGTTGAAATTTCTGCCAAAAAGAAAATTAATTTGGAAGAACTTCTTGAAACAATATTAATTACAGCGGAACTTGAAGAATTAAAAGCTAATCCAAACAAACGTCCTAAAGCAGTTGTTGTAGAATCAAGACTGGATCCAAAAATGGGAGCAGTTGCTGATGTGCTTGTGCAGGAAGGAACGCTTAAAATTGGAGATGTGTTTGTAGCTGGAGAATCTCATGGTAGAGTCCGTTCAATGCTTGATGACAGAGGTAAAAAAATAAACAAGGCTATTGTTTCACAGCCAGTCGAAATTACAGGATTTAATGTCGTGCCGAATGCGGGAGATATTTTGTATGGTGTAGAAAGTGATAAACAGGCTAAGAAAATTGTTGAAGATTTTATCAGGGAAAGAAAAGTAAACGAACAAAACAAGAAAAAACATATTTCACTGGAAAGTTTATCTCAAGAACTGGAAGAGCAAGAATTAAAAAGAATTGAAATGTATCATAAGAGCCGATTCAAAAGGATCAGTTGAAGCATTGAGGGAATCGCTTGAAAAATTAAATACAGAAAAAGTTGTAATTAACATAATTCAGGGAAGTGCGGGAGCTGTAACCGAAGGAGACGTAAAACTTGCAGAAGCATCAAATGCAATTATAATCGCATTTAACGTGCGTCCAACAACACCAGCCAGAATTATTGCCGAAAAAACTGGAGTAGAAATTAGAAACTACAACGTAATTTACCACGCAACTGAAGAAATTGAAAAAGCGATGAAAGGAATGCTTGATCCAGAATTTAAAGAAGTTTACTACGGAAGAATTGAAGTTAAGCAAGTGTTTAAAGTATCAAATGTTGGAAATATCGCAGGAGCAGTTGTTGTTGACGGAAAAAGTTACGAAAGATTCGAAAATTCGTGTAATTCGTGATGGAATTATTATTTTTGATGGTGAATTAGGTTCATTGAAACGGTTTAAGGATGATGTTAAGGAAGTTGTAATGGGACAAGAATGTGGAATCGGTATTCAGGACTTTAATGACATTAAGGCTGGAGATATTATCGAATCGTACATTATGGAAGAAATCCCAAGATAACGGATAGATAGGTGATAATTGTTATGAATGATAGAAGAAAAAAGGGATTGGAAAAGGAAATATCAAGAATTGTCGGAATGACGCTTTTGACAGAGGTAAAAAAATGATAAAATAAAAAAATCTTGTATCTATTCACAAGGTTGAATTGACAAAAGACGGACGGTATCTTGACTTGACTTTTTCAATACTGGATTTAAAAGATAACGTAAATAGAGAGAAAAATCGTTGAAGATTTGAATAAGTTAAAAGGTTTTTTAGAAAAACAGATTGGTTCGCAGCTGTCGATAAGATTTGTTCCAGAAGTTAGAATTCATTTGGATGACAGTGTTGAATATGGAGTAAAAGATTGCGTCGATATTGAATGAAATAAAAAAAGGAAAACGATAGTATCGAATAGCATAAATAGAATTGCTTTTGAAATCAAAAATTTCTAAATTTATTAAAAAAATATTTTTGGAAAAATTGTTTAGTTTAGATTTTAAGGCAATTCAACTATACAAAAAGAAAGCGATTAATCTTGCAATGAAATGGGAAATAAAAACTATGATGAAAAAAATATCTAGCATCTAAAAGTTTTGAATTTGGTGAAAGTAAATTAATTTCAAGACTTCTTTTGAATCGTGGAATTAATACAAAAGAAAAAGTTTCTAAATTTTTAAATTCAGATAAAAAGATATTCATAATCCATTTTTTTATTTGAAAATATGGAAAAAGTTGTGAAAAGAATACAGCAGGCTGGGGAAAAACAAGGAAAAAAATCGTAGTTTATGGAGATTATGACGTAGATGGAATTTCTGGAGTGGCATATCTAGTAATAATGTTACGAAAATTGGGACTAAATGTGGATTATTATATTCCAAATCGTGTTCATGAAGGAATTGAGATAAATAAGTATCTCGTGACTTTTCTGGAAAAAAAGGGAAGCAAAAATTGTTTATAACAGTCGATACTTCGATTAATAATCGGGAAGAAATATTAATGTTGAGAAATAACGGCATTGATATAATTATAACAGATCATCATAGACAAGTCGAAGTTTGTGAAGAAATGGATATTCTTACAATAAACTAAAAACTAGTAAAACTTATCCAAATAAGTTTTTGTCAGGTTCAGGAGTAGCATTTAAACTTGCCGACGCAGTTTATGAAAGATACGGTGCAAATAAAAAAATATTATATGATTATCTGGATATAATAATGATTGGAACGGTTGCAGATGTTGTACCGATGACAGATGAAAACAGATTTATTATAAAAAGGATTAAATAATCTAAAAAACCAAAATAAAAGGTTTGAAGTATATTATTAACTATTTGAAAATAAATCCAAGAAATATAACGACGAGCGATATAGGATTTTTTTATTGCACCAATTTTTAACGCACTTGGGAGAATTGATAATTCCCAAAAGAGTTGTAAATTTCTTTATTGAAGAGGATGATTTCAAACTTTTTCGCAATAATTGAGGAAATGAAACGTGCAAATAAAATCAGACGGTATCTGGAAAATGAAATTTATAACGAGCTGGAGGAAAAAATACAGCGTCTGGAACGTCCAAAGTATATTTTTATGAAAAGTCGAAAATGGCATTCTGGTGTAATTGGTGTAGTTTGTTCAAGAATTTCCATAAAGTATAATATTCCAGTGATTCTTATTTCAATAAAAAACGGATATGGAAAAGCATCTTGCAGAAGTATCGAAGGAATCAATATTTTTGATATTTTAAAAAGTGTGTCGGACAAGCTGGAGCGGTTTGGAGGGCATGACTTGGCAGCTCGATTTCTTGTTTCGGAAAAATATTTAGGCGAAATTGAAAAACATTTGCGGCAAAAACTGGCAAGAAAAAAACAGGGAAAATGTTCAGAAAACATTGTATGTGGATGCCTGGCTGAATATCGAGAATTTAAACAAGCGAAAATTACATGAAATAAACAGGCTTTCCCCTTTTGGATTGGATAATCAGGAACCTAATTTTATGGATTCTGATGTGAATTTTTAATTTAACAAAATTTGGGATAAATAATCGGCATTTCAAAGGATTTGTCAGAAAAAAATAACCGTATTATTTCAGTAATTGGACATAATTTAGGACATAAATTAAAGATGAATAATTTTTTATAAGAAAAAAATTTAAAAATAGTTTATACACCAATATTTAAGTCTGTTAATTCAGATTTGTTTATTGAACTGAAAATAAAAAGATTTTAAGTAAAATAACTAAGTTAATTAATTAAATTATAAATAATAAAAATTTTTTTAGGAGGAATTAAGGAAATGGCAGTAAAAATTAAACGAGTCTACTTATGAAGTATCAGCAGTTAGAGAAGGGGAAGAATTAAAAACATTTAAAAAGAACATGTTTTAGTACATTTTAAAGATGCAAAAGTAGATGGTTTCCGTCCAGGACACGTACCTGCGAAAGTAATTGAAAAATAAATTTAAAAAAAGAAATCGAAGGAGAAATCTTAAATCATATCATTTCTGATGAATATAGAAAAGCGGTTGCAGAAAATGAATTAAGACCAATCGCTGATATTAAACTTGAAAAATATGAACTTAACGATGATAAAGTTGAAGTAGTATTTACAATACCTGTATTACCTTCATTTGAATTAGGGCAATATAAAGGTGTGGAAGTAGAAAAAGGAAAATGTTGAAATTACTGACGAAAAAAAGTAAACGAAGAAATTGAAAAATTAAGAGAAAATGCGGCAAAATTAAAAGAAGTTGAAGAAAATGAAGAAGCTAAAAATGATGATGTTGTAAACATTAACTTTGAAGGATTTATAGATGGAGAAGCATTTGAGGGCGGAAAAGCTGAAGGGTATGACTTGACATTAGGTTCTCACAGCTTTATTGACACTTTTGAAGATCAAATCGCAGGACACAAAAAAAGGTGACGAATTTGACGTAAATGTTACATTCCCAGAAGAATATCACGCTGAAAACTTAAAAAGGAAAACCAGCTTTTATTCAAAGTAAAAGTAAATTCAATCAAGAGAAAAGAAGAAGCTGAATTAAATGACGACTTGGCAAAAAGAATTAGGATTTGACTCGGTTGAAGATATGACAAATAAAAACTAGAGAAAAATATTACAAAAAGAGAAGAAGCAAGAGCTGAAAATGACTTTAAGAACAAAGTTGTAGAAGCTGTTGTAGATGCAATTACATTTGATGTTCCAGAAGCATTAGTTCAAAGAGAAATTGACTACCAAATCAATAGATTCGCACAACAATTACAAATGCAAGGAATGAAATTGGAGCAATATTTCCAAATGACTGGACAAACATTAGAAACAATGAGAGAAAGTGCAAAAAGAAAATGCTGAAAGAGCTGTAAAAACAGAACTAGTATTAGCTGAAATCGCTAAAGCTGAAGAAATCAAGACAACTGACGACGAAATAACAAAAGAAATTGAGACATTAGCTGCAATGTACGGAATTGACAAGGAAACATTACTTTCTGATGTAAGAAAAAAATGGAAACTATGAAAGATTCATTGATGAAACAAACTACAGATTAGTAAATCAAAAAAACAATTGATTTATTAGTAAATGAAGCAAAAGTTAAATAGTAATTTTGAGAAAATTACGAAATAAAAAGAATATTTTTGATTTTAGAAGAATTTTTGTGATAAAAATAATTTATTAGGAAATTCTTTTTTTCTATATTTAAAGCTGTAAAATTTTTAAAATAATTTTACGATAGTTTTACAATAATGAGAAAAATAAGAAAATGAAAGAAAAATTGACAGAAAGAGGAGGAAATAATATGTCAGTATATAGTCCAGTAGTTATTGAAAAATGATGGACGTGGGGAAAGAAGCTATGATATTTATTCGAGACTTTTAAAGGATAGAATAATTTTTGTAAGCGGAGAAGTTGAGGATGGAATGGCAAATGCAATTGTTGCTCAATTGTTATTTTTAGATGCACAGGATAATGAAAAAAAGATATAGTTATGTATATAAACAGTCCAGGTGGAGTAATTACCGCGGGACTTGCAATTTACGACACAATGCGTCACATTAAAAAGCGATGTTTCTACAGTCTGTGTGGGACAAGCAGCAAGTATGGGAGCAGTATTATTGTCGGCTGGAGCAAAAGGAAAAAGATACTCATTACCAAATTCAAGAATTATGATTCACCAGCCATTAGGGCGGAGCAAGAGGTCAAGCAACAGATATTCAGATTCAAGCAAAAGAAATTGAAAGAATGAAGGAAATTACAAGTAAAATTTTTATCAGAAGCAACTGGAAAATCAGTAGAAGAAATCTATGCAGATACTGAAAGAGACAACTTTATGTCACCAGAAGAAGCTGTAAATTACGGATTGATAGATAAAATTTTATAAAAAAACTTTATTTAAAATATTTTTTTAAAATTATAGAAAATTTTTATTTATAATAGTTTCATTTTTAATTATCTAAACTTTTTATTTAATTAAAAATAAATATTAAGCAAAAATTTCGTTAGAAGAAAAATAGCTGTTTGAGCTTTTTAAAAATAAATTGTAAATTGATATAAAAATTATTTGTGTTGAAAATAATTTAGATTTAAAAAGCGAGTTCTATTTTTTTCTTTTATAAGAAAGTTTTGCGTAAAAGGGGAGTGCAGAGGTATGGCGTTTGATACCTCTGCGTTAAAAATAATAAGTAAATAATAAAAATAGGAATTATATAAAAAATGAGGTGAAAAATATTGGCAAAGATTACTGTTCATTCTGTGGTAGGGAAGAGCATGAAGTGGAACGGTTGATACAAAGTCCTGAAGAGGATGATGTGTTTATCTGTAATGAATGTATAGAAGACAGTGCGGAATTGCTGGACAGTTTTAGGGAATATGATGAAAATGAACACAACAGGGAAATCACGCTGTTAAAGCCTAAAGAAATAAAGGCAAAACTTGATGAATATATTATCGGACAGGAACAGCCTAAAAAGGTGTTGTCTGTGGCGGTTTATAATCATTTTAAGAGAATAATGCACAAACAGAAAAATGTAGATAATGATGTGGAGCTTCAAAAATCAAATGTACTGCTAGTAGGGCCTACTGGAAGTGGAAAAACCTTGCTTGCACAGACACTGGCGAAAACATTGAATGTGCCTTTGGCGATTGCAGATGCAACGACATTGACGGAAGCTGGATATGTTGGGGATGATGTTGAGAATGTACTTTTAAAACTGATAAAAGCGGCTGATTATGATATTGAAGCAGCAGAGCATGGAATAATTTATATTGATGAAATTGATAAAATTGCGAGAAAATCGGAAAATATGTCAATTACAAGGGATGTTTCTGGAGAAGGAGTTCAGCAGGCGTTACTTAAAATCATTGAAGGGACTGTTGCGAGCGTGCCGCCACAAGGTGGGAGAAAGCATCCGAATCAGGAAATGATTGAAATTAATACAAAAGATATTTTATTTATTGTTGGTGGGGCATTTGAAGGGCTGGAAGCAAAAAGTCAAGGATAGAGTCAATGAGAAAAGAGTTGGATTTGGGCTGGAAACAAACAATACAAAACTTGATGATTTGACTTTTGTTTGAAAATGTATTGCCAGAAGATTTAATAAAATTTGGGCTAATTCCTGAATTAATTAGGGCGGTTACCAGTAATCACAGCACTTCATGGGCTTGACGAAGAAGCTATGATTAAAATATTAACAGAGCCTAAAAACTCACTTGTTAAGCAATATAAAAAAATATTTTGAGATGGAAAAATGTCGATTTGGAATTTGATAAGGATGCGATTACAGAAATTGCACAATTGGCACTGAAAAAGAAAAAAATTAGGGGCGAGGGGCTTCGTTCTATTATCGAAAGTGTTATGACTGATTTAATGTACGAAATTCCATCAAAAGATAATGTTAAAAAAAGTAATAATTACTAAAGAAGCAGTTACGGATAAAGAGAAAGTAATTGTTGAATAAATTAATATAAAAGTATGAAAGGGGAAATTATGCAAAACAAACCATTTATAGCTACAAGAGAATTGGTTGTATTTCCAGGTGTTGTAACTCCGATTTTTATCGGTAGGCAGTTAAGTCTGAAAAGTCTTGAAAAAGCAATCGAAAGATTTGACAACAAGCTAATTCTTTCAGCACAAAAAGATGCGAATGTGGAAGAGCCAAAATTTCCAGAAGATGTGTATGAAACAGGGGTATTGGTTCATGTAATACAGACAGTGAAAATGCCTAATGGGAATGTGAAAGTTCTGGTTGAGGCAAAACATAGAGTTTTAATTAATCAGTTTCCAAAAGACGATAAAGGCGTTATTTATGCTGAATACGAAGAAATTTTTTCAAAACCAATTGACGAAAGTAAAGCAGAAGCTCTAAAACGTAGAGTTATCGATGAATTTTCAAATTATGCACAAAAAACTAATAAAGTGCTACCTGATATTATTTACAATATAAAAGAAATTAGTAATATTGACAAGGTTTTTTTGATTTGATTTGTACAAACTTGATGATTGCAGTCGAAACGAAACAGGATTTGCTTGAAACGCTTGATGTGGGAAGCAAGGGCGTATAAAATTTTGGGTATTCTTGAAAGAGAAATTGAGATTTTTATACTTGAGCGAGAAATTGAAAAATCGTGTAAAAGAGCAAATGGAGAAGTTCAGAAAAATTATTATTTGCGTGAAAAAAATAAAGGTAATGCGTGAAGAAATGGGAGAAGGAAGCGATTCTGAAGAAGAATTGGAAGAGCTGGATCAAAGGGTTCAAGATGCTAAAGTTCCACAAGATTTGAAGGATAAATTGGTAAAAGAACTTTCTAGAATGAAAAAAATGCCAGACTTTTCTGCAGAATCTTCAGTAATAAGAACATATCTTGAGACTGTACTCGAATTGCCATGGGAAGTTTCTTCAAATGATGAAATTGATATTGAAAAAGCTGAAAAAATTCTAAATGAGGATCATTACGGGCTGGAAGAAGTTAAGGAAAGAATTTTGGAATTTTTGGCAATTAAGAAATTAAATAATACATTGAAAGGTTCAATTATCTGTCTTGTGGGACCTCCAGGTGTCGGAAAAACATCGCTTGCACATTCGGTGGCACGTTCGATGAATAGAAAATTCACAAGAATCTCACTTGGTGGAGTAAGAGATGAGGCTGAAATTCGTGGGCATAGAAGAACTTATGTGGGAGCAATGCCAGGAAGAATTATAAATTCATTGAAACAAGTTGGAGTAAATAATCCAGTAATGCTATTTGATGAAATTGATAAAATGGCTTCTGACTTTAGAGGAGATCCTGCTTCAGCAATGCTGGAAGTTTTAGATCCTGCACAAAATAACTCATTTGAAGATCACTATATTGATCATACTTTTGACTTGTCAAATGTATTCTTTATTTGTACAGCAAATGATTTGGGAGGAATTTCAGGACCGCTTCGTGACAGAATGGAAATTATTTCAATCGAATCATACACAGAGTTTGAAAAATTAAATATCGCAAAAAGGTATTTAATACCGCAAACACAAGAAGAAAACGGATTAAAAAGAATTTAAAATTTCATTTTTCTGATAAAGCGGTTATGAAAAATTATAAACGAATACACAAGAGAAGCTGGAGTTAGAAATTTACGAAGAGAAATTGGTAAATTATTCAGAAAAATAGCTAAAGAGATACTTGTATCAAAATCTGACAGCAAAAAAATCTCTGTTTCTGAAGCAAAAAAATCAAAAATATTTAGGAAAATGCTAAATTTAGAGTAGATAAAGTTAAGGAAAAAGAAGGTAAAATCGGTGTTGTAAATGGACTTGCGTGGACAGCTGTCGGAGGCACGACTCTAGAAGTTCAAGCAGTAAAAATGGAAGGAAAAGGAATTTTACAGCTTACAGGAAAATTGGGCGATGTGATGCAAAGAATCAGCTAGAGTGGCATATTCTTACGTAAGGCACATAAAAAATGAACTTGGAATAAAGGAAAAATTCAATGAAATAACAGATGTCCATTTACACTTTCCTGAAGGAGCAGTTCCAAAAGATGGACCATCGGCAGGTATTACGATTACAACAGCAATAATTTCAGTATTGACTAATAAGGAAGTTAGGCAGGATGTAGCAATGACTGGAGAAATTACGATTACTGGAGAGGTTCTGGCAGTTGGTGGAATTAAGGAGAAGGTAATCGGAGCCCATAGAGTTGGTATAAGAGACGTTGTACTTCTTTTGATAATAAAGTTGATACTGAGGAATTGCCAAAGGAGATTGCAGATCGATGAAATTCTACTTTGCAAAAACTTATGATGATGTAAAAAGGTTGTTTTTGTGAATAAAGATACAAAAAGTAAAAAAAGTTGTTAAAAAAACAATGGAAAAATTCAAGTAAAGAAGAAAATATTCAACAATAAACTTATTTAGCTTGTAATTTTTCTTAAAAAAATAATGGGAAAATTTTTAATCTTAATGATATAGAGTTTCCCATTATTATTTTTAGCATAAAAAAATATTAAAATTGTTTAATTTTTTTACCAGTTTTTAAGATTAGTAAATTGTTATATTTAGTTAGTTATTATTTTCCCTGTAACGATATTTGTGATTTTTTTATCTTTAGCTTCAATATAGCCAGTTGTTTCAAAAGTTTTAGGATTAACTCCTTAAATTATTGTTAAAGTTTTTAAATCAACTTCTTTTATTGGTTCTTCTTTTGACTCCAATATAAGCTGTTATTCTTTAACTCTTTTTCTTCTATATTTATTATACCTCGTTAATCTAATTTTTAATATTATATTCTTTTTGAAGTAAAGTAATTAAAAAGACAGAGTAAAAAAATATAGGGGCAGTCATTAAATACCACAACAAATCTTTTTTGACTGCTTTTTAAAATATTTTACTTTGTGATATTTCTCTCAAAAACTTCCCTAATCGGACATTTCTCCTCCTCAAATATGGCATATTTGTGCTTTTTCCTGTTTCATTAACAACTTTCTGGCAAGCATTCCATCTCTATTACCTTTTCTAGTGAACTCGTTCTTTTGCCGCTAAAGTACAATTTATACGCCTTTTTCCCTGTTTTTTTCCATAGTTTGCAAAGAAAGTGTGGTATAACGCTCTTGCCTCTATCTTCCTTCTTGAAAAACGCTGGCCTGCTTGACAAAAATCTTGAGCATCTGTGGGACACAAAGGGCTCCTGTCCTTGAGCCTATGTAATCCTCTCAGTATATATCCTTCTTATCTTCTCATACTGGTTAAGCATCATCTTCATCTGCTCCTTTCTTCTCTGGCTCACATTCTCCTTTTCCTTGAAATTTTCATAAAAATTCTCAAGTTCTTTAAAATCGTCTCCCTTTAGCCATTTGTAAAGATTTTTTGATATTTCCTGTTCCTTTTAGAAATTTCAGCTATGGCTTTTACTAAAATGGAACTTGTCATATATGTGTATTGGCTTGTAAATTCCAAGCTCTCTTACAAAGCTGTCTATCCATATTCCTCCATCAGAGTTCACAATTAGTTTCTTTTTGTCCATATTGTATCTTTTTTCAAGATAGTTAAGTACATACTCCGATACTTCCTCAAGCGGTACGGATGTAGGAAACATTATTGTGTGCTTGTCAATGAGTTTGTTCCTGTCTGTGCAGATTTCCTCAATTCCACGATGTATTACAACCATCCTCATATATGTATTTTTACTTCTTCTACACTTCATATGATCTTCATCAATCTCCATATATACTGGCGAATTGTCGTCTCTTTCAAATCTTTCAATATCAAGTTTCGGCATTTGAAAAGAATTGACAAGATTATACACGGTAGCCCTTGAAACACCGTAAGTTTTTGCAAGAAATGAAGCTGTAGTATATTGATACTCAAAAAGTATAGTAAAAATCATCTCTTCAGAAAGCCGTCTATACCGCTTAAGTCCCATTTTTTCATCAATGTAATAGTGAATGCCTGTTTTTTTGTTTACATATTTTCGACGTTCAAAAGTTACATCCCCGAAGGCAGTGATAACAGTTCTTTTAACAAATCCTTTGCTTTTAAACTTATCTTTTCTTTCGTTGGAATGAAAGAAGTAATCATCAACTCTTTTGACATAAACTCTAAACAGCGTTTCAAAAGCTTTTGTGATAAACAGCTTAAACTGCTGCTCAAACGGAAGTCTGAAAGAAAAAATATTTTTATAAAAAGTCTTTACAAGTGAAGAAAAATTTGATATTCTAATCATAGAGGGAACCACCTTTCAATGGGATTTAGCGATTATATTGTAACTGGTTTTCTTTTTGTTAATTTGAAATTTAATTAAATTTATTTGCCCCTATTTTTACTCTGTCTATTAAACTAAAAATAATTTACAAAAATGGCTTTGCGAATGATATAATTTAAATATAAAAAGATGTTGAGGGTTTTTTTGTATTGTGGTTAGAAAAAAACTTATGCAGTTAGAAGGAAAGGAGAATTAAAGATGATTACAAAGAGCTTCGAAAGAAAATTAGAAAAACTTGGTGCATTTGAAATTAGCTTTGATATGTTGAAATTATCAGAAAAGAATGAGAAACATTTGAAATTTTTGAATGCAGGAAGAGGAAATCCTAATTGGATTAATACCTTGGGAAGATTAGCTTTTGCAAGACTGATGGAATTTGGCGTGTCAGAATGCAAAAGAACTCTAGATAAAGGAGATTTAGCTGGATATGTTGACTCCAATGGAATTGAGGAGAGGTACAATGCTTTTTTAAATCGTGACGATGAGGTGGATGTATTTCTTAAAAAGATCGTGGAGTATAGCGTAGACCATCTAGATTTAGATAAGAAAAGCCTTATTTTGGAGCTTACAAATGGCATTATAGGAAATAATTATCCGGTTCCTAGCCGTTGTTTGGAGAATACGGAGCACATTATCAATGCATTTCTTCAAAGCATTCTATATGGGAAGGCTAATTTAAGAAAAAATACTAAGGTATTTCCAGTAGAAGGCGGTACGGCTGCAATTGTTTATATATTTGATTCCTTAAAGCATAATGGACTACTTAATGAGGGAGACCGCATTGCAATCAACACACCGGTATTTACTCCTTATATTCAGATTCCGAGACTATCAAATTTTGATTTAGCAGAGGTCGATCTTCAAGCAAGGGAAGAAAATCAGTGGCATATTCCAGATTCTGAATTTGAAAAGCTTTTGGATCCTTCTGTCAAGGCATTTTTCTTAGTGAATCCATCAAATCCGGGTTCTCGTAGTCTTACAGATGAGAATTTGGAACAGTTAAGAAAGGTAGTTGTAAAGCGTCCGGATCTTATTATTATAACAGATGATGTATACGGTACTTTTGTAAATGGATTCCGCACTGTTTATTCCGTTTGCCCAAGAAACACTATTTTGGTTTATTCGTATTCAAAGCTTTATGGTGTTACAGGATGGAGACTCGGAGTTATAGCAATTAATGAAGATAATGTTTTTGATGAACTGATTAAGAAGCTTCCTGAGAAGAAGAAAAAAGAACTAGAAAGCGATTATTCTATCGTTACATTTAATCCTTCGGAAATGGGCTTTGTTGAAAGGATATGTGCAGACAGCAGATCTATTGGATTGTATCATACAAGCGGGCTATCTACACCACAGCAGATTATGATGGTTCTTTTCTCTATGACTCATTTGATTCTTGAAAATGAAAAGGATCAATACATTGAAGCTTGTAAAGAAATTATAGCGATTCGTTACCACAATTTAATGTCTACATTAGGCTTACCTGAGGATAACAGTGATTCCAATGCTAAATATTATACACTGATTGACATATATCAACTTGCAGAGACAAATTATGATAAGAACTTCGCAACATGGCTTAGAAATGAATTTGAGGAAATAGATTTTCTTTTACATCTAGCAAAGGAAGATGGTGTTGTGTTGATGGAAGGAGTTGGTTTTGGAGCAACTCCTGGTACAGTTAGAATTTCAGAAGCAAACCTAGAGGACAATGATTATAAGAAAATAGCAAACTGTATTATATCCCTTTTGAAAGAATATTACGAAAAGTATACAAAAGAGAAAAAGCTATAGTATGGAGGAATTTAAAATGAATATAGGTTTAATCTCACATGAAGTGTTGGAAACAGCACAACGTATTACGGTAACAGGCTTCTGATATAGCCCATTATTTGATTGCTAATCCAGTCATTTCTATCTTTATATGTCTTGCACTTGGATATTTTATTGGAAAGGTAAAGATAAAATCCTTTACGGTAGGTGCCACTGTAGGAACTTTGTTGGTAGGACTTCTCATTTCCCTAATATTGAAGGGGGCAGGAACTTACGAAATTGACGGAACGGTGAAGACAATCTTTTTCTCACTATTTATTTTTACTATCGGATATGAGGTTGGACCTTCATTCTTCGCAAGTTTAAAAAGATCTGGCCTTAAAATTATTGTCCTATCCATATTCTTCGCCGTGGTAGCTTTTGCAGTTTCGATTGTTTTGTTTAAGACTTTTGATATTGGAGCTGGAGAAGCTGGCGGAATTTTGGCAGGTAGTCTTACACAGTCAGCAATCATAGGAACAGCGGATTCTACTATGAAGGGTATGCTTTCAGGAACAGAACTGAAAACGGCTGAAAGTCAAATGGCAGTTGCATATGCACTTACCTATGTTTTTGGAACGATTGGGGTAGTTGTGTTTTTGAGAAATGGTGCATCGAAGTTAATTGGTGCAAATTTGACAGATACAGTTAAGAAGAAAATTGAGCAAACAAATTTCCATGAGTCTTCTTCGGAAAACACTGTGGTTGGAAATATTAAAAGCACGTGCATTTTGCTTAGAAAAAGGTGCAGAACTTATTGGCAAAACAATCGGTTCCATTGAAGAACAGTACGATGATTCTCTTACAATAATTCAGATTCTTCGAGATGGTAAACAGGTGAATCTTGCACCGGATGTGCAGCTTCTTGAGAAGGATACAGTTATGATTATAGGACTTCTTGATGCAGTATTAAATTTTGAAGCTTCTGGCATGGAGGAAACTAATGATTCAGAAGCTCTTAGGCTAGATGTGGTAAAGCAAGAAATAGTTTTAACTAACAATTTCTCTCTAGATGTTATAAAGAATCTTTCAGAAAATGGAATCGTCATTTCAGAAAGGATGAGAGATAACAATATTCTCCCTGAAGAGGAGGAGTTAAAGGCTCTTGATCACTTGATATTGGTGGGACCAAAAGCTGCTATTTCTAAGGCTGTAAAGAAACTTGGGTATGTGAAGGATACAGGAACTGAGACAGATATATCTTTTATCAGCATCGGGCTTGTAGTTGGTCTATTAATAGGTGCAATCAGCTTCGTTGTATCCAAAATTCCGATTACACTTGGATCTGGTGGAGGAGCTTTAATTGGAGGACTTCTGTTTGGATATTATCAAGATAGACATTCTAACTATGGACTGATGCCGAAAGCAACCCGATGGTTTTGTAAGAGTGTTGGATTAAATCTCTTTATAGCCATTGTGGGACTTATTTCTGGAGCTTCCTTCATATCTGCATTGCAATCTATGGGCTTAAAGGTACTATTAATTGGTATTTTGGTAACCATTTTGCCTCATATTGCTTCCGTTTACTTTGGAAGATTTGTGTTAAAGTTGGATGCTGTAGATATCATTGGTGCTCTATGTGGTGCTGGAACGTGTACAGCAGCACTTAACGGAGTTGTGGAGGAATATGATTCAAGTATTTTTGCTATAGCATATACACCAGGATATGCAATGGGAAATATTTTACTTACAGTCTTAGGTCCTCTTGTAGTAGCAATATGCATACATTAGTTATTTGAGTAGATAAGATAGATAGATTCATACATTTATTTTTAAGGAAAAAGTGGTTAGAGTGATATTTAGCGTTGGGAGAGAATTTTTTCTCTCACCAACGCTAAATATTTGCAAAAATAGGAACACACATCAAATCTCGTGTATAATTTAAATCGCACAAAAATAAAAACAAGGAGAAATGATATGTGTTCTAATGCTAGTATAACAGAAATCTTAGGAATTAACGATAAGAATTTAGGCTCTACGGAGTTCTTATCAGGTTACCTTTCTACGGAAAAAGTAGCCATTTTTATTAATTCAAACAAAAATCTAATCATTCTTTTTATTTCCTTTTCATTATAGCACTTTTAGTAAAAAGTTAAGTAGTGGATTTTTACTCTGTCTAATTAAAAAAATTTCCTTGCAAAAATAAAAATAAAAATATGATAAAACTATTTAGGTAATTAAATTAGAAGTAGAAACATTGTTTCTCACCTTTCCATCAATTTTTATTTAAAAATAAAGTAATTAATTTTATTTGTCAAGATGAGTTGGGTATTAGTTATTTTTTTATTTTGTGCATTAAAGTAGGTTTTTATACCTTATTTTGTTGTAAAAATTATTTATATAACTATTGAGCAAGGTTTCTTATATCTTGTTTTTATTGTAAAAATTAGGAGGTGTTTTTTTATAAGAGGAAATAACAAATCTAATGAACCAAGAATAAATGGACGAATTAGAGCAAGAGAGATAAGAGTCATTGGTGATGACGGCGAACAATTTGGAATTATGTCGGCTAGAGATGCGTTGGCACTTGCGACTGAAAAAGAATTGGATTTAGTTGAAATTTCACCAAATGCAACACCGCCTGTATGTAAAATTATGGACTATGGAAAATTCAAGTATGAGAAAAACGAAAAAGACAAAGAAAATAAGAAAAACAAAAATGTTGTTGTTAAAGAAATAAGAATAAAACCTCATATTGATGAACACGACAAGGAAACAAAAATTTCTCAAATTGAAAAAAATTTATAGCCAAGGAGCATAAAGTAAAAGTTAGCTTAAGACTTACAGGTAGAGAAAGATTACACGCAGAATCTGCTATTAAAGTATTAGACGAGTTTGTAAGCTCATTTTGAAGAAATTGCAACTGTTGAGAAAAATACGGAAGAGAACAGGTTCAAAAATTTATTTTATTATCGCCTAAAAATAGGCAATGAATTTTAAAAAGTGATTTAGGAGGAAAAATGCCAAAAATGAAAACACATAAAGGAACAAAAAGAGTTAAAGTTACAGGAAGTGGAAAAAAATTTCTTTAAGACACTCAGGAAAGAGCCATATCTTGACTAAAAAGACTCATAAAAGAAAAAAACGTCTAGGACAAGACGCAATCGCTCCAAAAAGGTGCTGAAAGAAAAATCAAAAAAAGCATTGGCTGGACAAGAAGGAAGATAGTCAAGTAATTTCTTTAAACTTATTTTTAAAGAAGCAATTTAACAAAATTTACGACTTTTATTTAAAAGTGAAGTTAAAAAGCAGTTTAAAAACAAGAATTAACAGCTTTTTATTTAAAAATCAAAATTAAAAAAATTGACAAAAGTTAGTTCTGAATATTTAAATATAAAGAACAAAAACGGCTAAAAATTTAAGGAGGAAAGAATATGCCAAGAGTAAAAACAGGAATAGTTAGAAGAAAAAAAGACATAAAAAAAGTTTTTAAAAAGAAGCAAAAAGGTTATAGAGGAGCTATAAAAACAAATTATAAAAAGCTAATGAAGCAGTTAAAAAAAAGCTATGGCTTATGCAACTGAACATAGAAAATTGAAAAAGAAAATGCGTGAATTATGGATTATCAGAATTAACGCTGCTGCAAGATTAAATGGGATTTCTTATTCAAGATTAATGAACGGACTTAAAAAGCTGGGATTGAACTTGACAGAAAAAGTTTTAGCAGACTTAGCATTAAATAACCCCTGCTGAATTTGCAAAAATTAGTAGAAAAAGTTAAATAAAAATAAATAACAAGCAATACTCAAAATGGTGATTTTTAAATAAAAAAACGACTGTTTGAGTATTAATTTTATTAAAAAAATTATTTTTGAATAAAAAAATCTAAATAAATTAATTAGATTTGATTAGAAAAGCTATACTTATAAATTTTTTTAACAGAAAAATTGTTGAGTTATGAGATAGCCCCGTTATATAGGGAAATTAAATAAATAATGTTTTTTTGGGCTATCTCATAAAATGGTCTTACTTATTAAAAATTTTTCCCTATATAGCTAAAAAGTTTGCTAAATAAATTTAACTAACCTTTAACAATAATATTATAGCATAAAAAGTTAAAAAAAGTCAATAGTTAAAATTAAAAATTTAATTTAAATAAAATATGGAAATATTCGACTTTAAATTATAATATCAGCTTTTATGGAAACTTAATTAAAGTAGTTTTTAACTTTAGAAAAATTGAGAAAAATTATAAAAAAATAAGGAGAAAAATGGCAAAAGATTTTTGAATTTGGAATAAAAAAACAGTTAATAACAAAGGAAGAACTTGAAAAAAGTAAAGGAACTAGGGGAAAAAAATTACTGAAGATTTTTAAAAATGAAAATGAGCCGTTAATAGTAGTGGGTCTTTTAAAAAGGTTCTATGGTATTTATGGCTGATTTGATTAGGCAGATAAAAATTACCTCTTGAGATTGATTTTTTTAGAGGCATCAAGTTATGGTGAAGGAACTCAAACTTCAAGAGAAGTTAAAATCTTGAAAGATTTAAGAAGTACGATTAGCGGGAAAAAAATGTTTTGGTTGTGGAAGATATTATTGATTCAGGATTTACATTGAAAAAGGTGTTACAGCTTTTTAGGAAGCAGAAATCCTAAGAAAGTGTCATTATGTACACTATTGGATAAACCTGAAAGAAGAGAAGTAGAAGTTGATGTTCAGTATATTGGTTTGAAATTCCAAATGAATTTGTTGTAGGATACGGACTTGATTTCAATGAAAATTACAGAAATCTTGAATATATTGGAATTGCTGAGCCATCATTGTTTGAATAAGGAGAAATATTGAAAAGAAAAAGAAAAAAATATCGGAAAAAGAAAAAAATATTGAAAATGAAAATCATAAGGCTAAGAAAAAAATATGGTCAAAAATTTTTTTAAATGACAGCAATTTATCGGATGACATTTTGGATGTGGCAAATATTGATGAAAAAAACAGAAGTACTTGAAATTGGACCAGGTTTGGGATTTTTGACAGAAAAAAATTGATTGAAAATTCTAAATTTTTGACTGCTTTTGAGATAGATGATGATTTGATACCGTTTTTGAATAAAAAAATTTCAAAAAGGAAAAATTTTAAGTTGATTCATCAGGATTTTATGGAAGTGGATTTGAAAGAATTTTTGAAAAACGAAGAAAATAAAAGTAAAAAAATGTGAAAGTTGTGGCAAATATTCCGTATTACATAACTTCGCCGATTATTAACAAACTTTTGGAATACCGTGAGAATATTGATGAGATTTATTTGATGGTCCAAAAAGGAAGTAGCAGAGCGGATTGCCCTCACAGCCTCATAGCAAAAATATGAGTTTACTTACACACGCTGTCCAGTTTTTATGCTAAAACAGAGTATTTATTTACTGTGCCAAAAGAAAAATTTGCTCCTGTTCCAAAAAGTCGATTCAGCATTTTTTTAGGAATAAAAATTTTGAAAGATAAAAAGATACGAAAAGCCAGATTTCAGAAGAAAAAAATATTTTTAAATATTTAAAGGAAGCCTTTTTCTAATAAGAGAAAAAGCATTGCTAATAATTTAATGAAATTAGGATTTTCAAAGGATGTAGTAGGAAATGCGTTAGAAAAAAAGTTGGAAAGACACGGCTTGCAAATGAACTGAGGAATTTTTCTGTTCAGGAATTTATTGATTTTATTGGAATTTTTGGAAAGTTAAGTTTTTAATATTGAAAAAGCTCTCATATTGAGGGCTTTTACTTTCTAAATTATTTATTTTTGATACTATTTCTGAACTTTCTTTTTCATCATATTCAGTCTTATTGGAAATTAATTTGAAATAAATATTATTTTTTTATTATTAAGAATATTTTTATTCCTTCTCTTATCAATTCTGTTGCAGTAATATTATAAATTTTTGAAACTTCTCTATTTCATCTAACATATCTTCGTCTAATCTTAAACTTATAGCTTTCATATTTTTTTCTTTCTCTATAAAAATAATTATCATTTTGTATATACAGTGTATACTAATATAAAAAAAGTCAATCTATTATCGAAAAAGAAAAATTTATAAATAAAAAAAGCTTGGAATTACAACACTCCAAGCCATTCTCTCTTTCCAGAATTTCCATTTCAATATTTTTTTGTTTTAATGTTTTCTATTGCCTTGTCCATATCATCTAAAAGATATGAATTTGTGAGAATTTTTTTATTAATCCGTTTTGATTGTCAAGAGTTCTCACATTTCCCTAATCCATCGTATGCTTCTATAATTTTGTTAATAAAATCAATGTGTTCTTTTTGTTTGAATGATGTATTCCCAGCTTTTCATTTTCTTTTTGATTATTTTTCCATATTTTTCAGCCTTTCTTTTTAAAAATTTATCCAAATAAGAATATTTTTCCGTCTGAATCTTTCCAGCCTAATATTTTTCTAAATTTACATTTTGTGTTGATTGAATTATACGTTTTTTTATGTCTGGATTACTTTTTTTACAAGCTGTGTAATTAAATCTTTTGTTTCACGGCGTTTGCTGGAAGTTTTTTTCGGCAGCTACAGTGCAGCCGCAGTTCATTGGCAGGATTCCGTTGTTTCGTACCCATTTTATAATGGCTTTTTTTCTTCAACGTAGAATAGAGGACGGATTAATTCTATATCATAATTATCGGACTTTAATTTTTGGTAACATTGTTTCAAATTTTTCCCATATAAAACATACTCATTAGAGTGGTTTCGATAACATCGTCAAAATGGTGTCCAAGTGCAAGTTTGTTACAACCAAGTGAAGTCGCTTTTGTGTAAAGGCTACCACGCCGCATTTTAGCACACATGTAACAGGGGTAGTCTTTTGCAATTTTTTCTGCTACTTCAAAAATATTGTCATCGTAAATTTCACATGGAATATTCAGATGTTTCAGATTTTTTTTCAAATTATTTAAGTTTGCAGTATTAAAGCCGGGATTCATTGAAATGAATACAACTTCAAAATTAGTTCTGCTGGCTCTTTTCAATTCCTGAAATAATTTTGACAGTAAAAGGCTATCTTTTCCCCCAGAAATAGCCACTGCAATTCTATCCCCATCCTTAACCAGTTCAAATTCTTTTTAATGCTCTTACAAATGGTGTCCAAAGTGCTGAACGATATTTTTTTCTGAATGCTTTTTTTCAATAGTCTCCAGCGATTGAAGCGGAACAGATGGCAAAATTGTTTCACAGACTGCACTTCAAGAGAAGTGGAAGCGACTGTATCAATGTTTGTTTCATTATTGATATTTTTTGTTATCGTTATCGAGATTATTTTCGATAGTTTCTAAATCCATTATTTGTAACTCCTTTTTAAATTTGTATCTTTATAGACTGTATCAAGTTTTTGGGGATTGTCAAGTGTGAAAAAAATTTAAAAACAAAAATTTGGTAAGAAGATTGAAATATGGTATAATTAGTATAAGAAATCAAAAAAAATTATGGAGGGAAAAAAATTAGAATGAGTAAATATTTTGAAACAGTAGATTTTTGGGTTGAGAATCTGTTGGATTCGACTGAAAAATTATACAGTTGAGAGTAATGAAAAAAAGGGAAATTTGTGGATATTACGATTAATGTGATGAGAGATGATATGGGAAAAATTATTGGTAAAAATGGGAGAATTATCACTGTTTTAGAGTTCTTATGTCTTCAATTGGAAAAAGACAGAAAAAGTGTAAAAAAATTGAAGTTAAGGAAATGTAAGTTGGTAAAATTTTTATTATTTTTTTAGAATAATTTTGACAAAAATAAGGAGTGAATTTATGAAAACTTCCAATTTGAAAAAAAGAAGAGCTTTTAAACTTAGAGTTTATTATTACGATACTGATAAAATGGGAGTTGTTTATCATTCAAATTATCTGAAATGGATGGAAATGGCACGAACTGAATATTTTAGAGATGTTTTTTTCCATATAAGAATATGGAAGATATGGGTTTTATATTGCCAGTAAAAACTTTAAATATTGAATATGTTAATTCGGCACAGTATGATGAGGAAATCGAAATTTTTGTGAAAATTGAAGAAATTAATAATATTAAAATCAGATTTTCGTATGAAATGTATAATTTGGAAAAATGTTTTAAAGGCAAAAAGCTGAAACTGTAAATGTTTTTTTGTGGATGAAAAACGGGAAATTAAAAAGAATTTCAAATGAATTGCTGGAAAAAAATTACTAAATAATAAAAAAAGAAAAGAGGTTTTACAAGTGAAAATAGCAATTGGAAATGACCATGCGGGAGTAGAATTTAAAAATAAAATTATGCAAGAACTCAGAAGCAAAGGGTATGAAATTATGAATGTAGGAACTGATACATTAGATTCGGTGGATTATCCTGATATTGCGAAAAAAAGTTAGTGAAAAAGTACTTAATGGAGAAGCAAAATTTGGAATTTTAATTTGTGGAACTGGAATTGGAATTTCTATTGCTGCAAATAAAATAAAAAGGAATTCGTGCAGCTCTTTGCCACAATGAATATACAGCAAAACTTTCAAGACTTCACAATGATGCAAAATATTATAGCGTTAGGAGCGAGAGTTCTAGGCGAAGATTTAGGGCTGGCTTGTGTTGAAGCATTTGTAAATACAGAATTTGAAGGTGGCAGACATGCTAAAAAGAGTCGGAAAAAAATAGAATTGTAATTTATAAAATATCTTAAAAAAATTCTAATTAAATTTATTACTAAATATTTATTAGACTTGTTCGGAAATTATTAGAATTTAATAAAAACAAAAACAAATATTATGAAGCAAGGGTCTTGACCCCTTTATTAAAATAAAAAAACATTGAGTTTTTTGAATACATCTATTAAAAAAATATTTAAAAAAATAAAAATAAGGAAGTGATTTTTATGTCAACAATTTTTTTAAAAAAAGATAATAGATAAGGAAATACCTGCAAATATTGTATATGAAGATGATGAGTTCTTGGCTTTTTCATGATATAAATCCAGCAGCAAAAGTTCACGTGCTTGTAATTCCAAAAAAAGGAAATTAAAAAAATTTGGATGCGGCAACTGAGGAAGATGCTTTTACTACTTGGGAAATTGCAGCTGGCTGTGGCTAAAGTGGCTAGAATTTTTGGAATTGGATAAAGATGGATATAGAGTTATAACTAACATTGGCGATAATGGCGGACAGGAAGTTTATCATATTCATTACCATATTTTTAGGTGGAGAAAAAAATTGCCAGTTACATTGAAAATAAAAATAGTAAAATTTTCTAAAATTATGGAGGAAGTGCATGAAAAAGCAGACTTTCTAAAATTGTGATATTCGTTTTTTTCTTGTGGCAAATCTAGGAATGGCTGAATATATAAAAAAAAGATAATGCTGTTTACTATAAGGATGAAAATATGGCAATCTGATGAGAAAAAGGTAAATGATGCTGATTTTAAGACATTTGTAGAGCTGAATAAGATTTATGGAAAAGATAGTAAAAAAATGTTTTTTTATGAGGATAGAAAACTAGATAATGCTGATGTTAAGACGTTTCAAGCGATTAGCGATGAATTGGGAAAAAGATAAGAAATATATTTATCGGTATGATGAAAAAAATGGAAGTAAATCTGAAAGATTTTCAACTTTATAAAAAAATAAAGATAAAATAAGATATTTTAGAAATAACGGGAAATTATACGAGGCAGGTACATTTTTAGAAAATACTACTGTGGAAGATTTAGATACTTTTTGAAATACTGGATGATGAATATTCAAAAGATAAACATAATATTTATTATGGTGGCGTAACTTTGTCTGATGTGGATATGGATACTTTTCAGATAATAATGCCAAATTACTACGCTAAAGATAAAAAAATAGCGTGTATTCAGGACATAAAAAAATTAAAGGAGCAAATCCCAAAACAATAAAAAGTTTTGAATATTGCATATGTAAAAGACGATAAAACTGTTTTTTCAAATTTTTTTCTTTTAGTAATACACTTAAAAAAATGCGGATGTTAAGTCTTTTGAAGCATTAGGACAATACTACGGAAAAAGATAAAAAAACAATGTGTATTTAATGGGAGAAAAAAATAAAAAAAGCCGATGTAAAAACTTTTCAAGTAATTTCAGAAGAATTTTTTAATCATTACTCAAAAGATAAGAATAATGTTTATTTGGAAACATACATTATAGAGGGAGCTAATCCAGAGACTTTTTGAAATTATAAAAGAAGAACCGTCTTATTCAAAGGATAAAAACATTTATATTATTCTGGGAAAAAAATTGATGAAATTAAAGATAACTTAAAAAAATTATGAGTGCAGGAATCTTTGGTATTATAATAAATGGAAATAAAATTTATGCTAATGGAAAGTAGGCTTGATATAGAAAATCCAGAAAATCTTAAAATAATAAAAAAATGATTATTACAATAATCCAAATATAATTTATGGAAAAAAATGACAAAAAAATATATGTAATTATAGGAAATGGACAAAAAAATTCGTAGTAGAGTAATAAAAGATGCAGATATAAATTCTTTTTGAAATAATGGAAATTGGTGCATATTCACGGGATAAAAATAATATTTATTTTTACGCATTCTGATGTTGTGCAAAATGAAAGATGCAGATAAAGACAGTTTTACTATTGGAGAACATGGTTTTTTTCGTACGACAAGAACAGTGTATTTTTTTATGGGAAAAAGATAGATGGAATAAGTCCAAAAAGGATTTAAAATTGTTGATTTAGCTGTTAATTCTGGGGAGCCTGTAACATTTGCACTATTGACAGACAGTAAAAATTTATATAAATTTATTTATAAATTTGACGATGAAGAATATAATTTGAAAAAAACAGAAATTGATTACTGTAACGAATGTAAAAAGTAGATGTCTCGAGTTTTGAAATTGTTAAAGAAGACACGGGAAGTTATTATAGGGATAAAGATAGCGTTTTTTTATTATGATATTAATAAAAATGGACTTATAGAAGTTGAAGGTGCGGACAGAAATAGTTTTACTGAAATGGAAAAATTATTTTTGCAAAAAGATAATAAAAATGTCTATTATCTTGGGAAACAAATTAGAAATATCAGTTCAGAAGGATTAAAAATTTGTTGGTCCAGATATTTTTTAAAAAAATAAAAAAATGGTGTATATTTTTTTGGAAAGATGAAACTGGGACAGGAGAATACGAGATAATACCTTTAAATTTTGACAGTGCTTCATTTGATATAGTGAGCAAGGATACGAGTAATTATTTTAAAGATAAAAATGGGATTTATTATCTTGATTACGGCAAACTGTTAAATTCGAAATCGAAGGATGTGCAAAATGCTTTTTATTAAACTCGAAGGAGCTGATATTCCCACATTTAAAAGCATTTGGATATGGGTATTCCAAAGATAAGAATAGAGCTTATTGTGAATATAAGGAATTTAAAAGGGGTAGATGTGCCGAGTTTTACTGTTGAACTGGAAGACGAGGGAGTTGTAGTTAAAGATAAAAAAATAGAGTTTATAAAAAAATGATTGTGAATGATAAATAAAAAAATTATTTTTAATTTATATTTTAGTAAGATTACTTTTAAAAATAGAATTTAGAAATCATAATTATCTTTCTAAAATTCTTTTTAATTATCTGATTCAAATTTTGAAGGGTTTTTAAATATTTTTAAACATTTGTTGAATAAATTGTTTATAAAAGGATTTGGAGGAAATTTTATGAAAAAGTAAACTTTCTAAAATTGTAATGCTTTGTTTTTTTCTTGTGGCGAATCTGGGAATGGCTGAATATGTAAAAAAAGAGATAATGCTGTTTATTATAAAGCTGAAACAGAGCAGGTTGATGAGAGAAAAGTAGATGATGCGGATTCTAAAACATTTGTGGAGCTGAATAAGATTTATGGAAAAGATAGTAAAAAAATGTTTTTTTATGAAGATAAAAAACTGGAAAAATGCTGATCTTAAAACGTTTCAGATAATTGGAGAAGTTACTGGGAAAGATAAAAAAATATTTATAATTATGATGAAAAATGGAGATAAATCCGAAAAGATTTCAAACTTTATAAAAAAATAAGGACAAACTTTTGTATTTCAGAAATAATGGCAAATTGTATATTGGAGGAAGTTTTCTTGAAGTTGAATATGTTCAGGATTTAGACAGTTTTGAGGCAATTGATGAAGGTTATTCAAAGGACAAGTATAATATTTATTATGCTGGAACGCCGATATATGATGTTGATAAAAGTACATTTCAGATAATAATGCCTGATTATTATGCAAAAAGACAAGAGCAATGTGTACAGTGGCTCTGATAAAAATAAAGGATGCGAATCCTGATACGATAAAAAAAATATTAAATCAGGTTTATTTGAAGGATGATAAAAATGTGTTTCTGAATTTTGGTCAAAAAATAAAAAATGCCGATGCGACTACTTTTGAAGTAATGGAAGAAAATGCATCTTATGGAAAAGATAAAAAAATAATGTCTACTATCTTGGTGAAAAAAATAAAAGGGAGCTGACGCAAAAATCTTTTGAAATAATTTTAGAGCCTAATAATCTTGTTCAGATGTATTCAAAAGATAGAAACAGTGTCTTTATAGGAGGACGGAAAAATAAAAAGAGGCTGATTTAAAAACTTTTGAAAGACTTTTCTGTAACAGATTATTATTCAAAGGATAAAAATAATCTTTACTATCAGGAAGTGAAAATTGATAAAATTGATAATAAAAAAATCTTAAAAATTTTGTATTCTGATGGAGTTGACTTGATAAAAATGGGAATAAAAATTTTTGCAGAAGGGAAAAAAATTAAATATAAAAAGTCCAGAAACTTTTGAAATAATTTTGAGCAAATATTATAACTTCCCAAATTTAATTTACGGAAAAGATGATAAAAAAATGTATATGCAATTTCAAAATTTGATAAAACTTATTCAAGTAAAGTAATAAAAAAATGCAGACGTAAATTCTTTTTGAAGTAATGGAAAACAGCATGTATACAAAAAGATAAAAATAATATTTATTTTACAAGGGATAATACTATAAAAGCTGGAAGGTGCTGATAAGGACAGTTTTGTTATCCAAGAAAAATGATAATGACTTTTTCTTATGATAAAAAAATAACGTATATTTTTATGGGGAAAAAAAGATAAACGGAATAAATTCTGATGAATTTAGAATTATAAATTTGAATAACAAAAATGAATCTTTTTATTTCCTGACTGACAATAAAAAAATTTATATAAGTTGATTAATATTTTTTTGATGAAGATAGTGGTAAAATTGTAAAAACTAAATTAGTTACCATAGAAAACTCCAAAAAGTGGATATTAAAAAGTTTTGGAGTGATAAAAAAAGACTCTGATACTTATTATAGAGATAAAAAAATACTGTTTATTATTATGATGCGGATTACAAGGAGCTGAAAAAGGTTAGAAGGTGCAGATAGGAATAGTTTTTATAAGTTTTGAAGCAAATTTTGGAAAAGATAATAAGAATGTTTTTTTATAACGGAAATAAATTGGAAGGCGTAAATTCTGATGGATTTGAAATTTTTAGATGAAAACGCTATAATCTTTAAGAACAAAAAGTAATGTTTATTTTTTGAAAGCTGAAAAGTGAAGAAAAAAATATCAGCTTATATCTTTTAAATTTTGACAGCAGTTCCTTTTAAGCCTGTTCATAAACGCAGCGGATATTTTAAAGATAAAAACGGGATTTATTATTTTGATTATTCAAATTTGGAAACATTGGACACAAAGAAAAACGGAGAATATTCAAAATAAACTGTTTTTTTAAAATAGAAGGCGTAGATATTCCGACATTCAGGGAACTTCAATTTAGCTATTCAAAAGATAAGAATAAAGTGTATTGTAAAAAAATAAGGAAGTTAAAGGTGCAGATGCAGAAAGTTTTGTTATATTTTTATACGGATGATAGAATTGTAGTTAAAGATAAGAATAGAATTTATGAAAATAGTTGTGAATAAAAAAATTAAAAAAATTGTTTTGATTTATATTTTTGATAAAACTGCTTTTGAAAAAGAATTTAGAAAATCATAACTATCCTACTAAAATTCTTTTTAAATTGTCTAGTTCAATTTTTGAAGTGTTTTAAATATTTTTTTAAACATTTATTGAATAAATTATTTGTAAAAAGATTTGGAGGAATTTTTATGAAAAAGAAAAATTTTTTTAAAGTTTTATTAGGGGTGTTTATTTTAGCGAATTTTGGAATGGCGGAATATGTGAAAAAGGATAATGAAATTTATTATAAATATGGTAAAGAAGATAATTCAGGATTTAAAGTTGAAAAATGTGGATTTGAAAACATTTAAAATATTGAATGATAAATATGCAAAAAGATAATAAAAAGCGTTTATTTTCTGGGAAATAAATCATTTGAAGATGTGGACATTAAAACTTTTGAAGTGCTACCAAACAATTATTCAAAAGATAAAAAAATAATGTTTACAGTCCAATTAACGAATGGATTCGGAAAAATAAACGGGGCAAATCCCAAAAACAATAAAAGTTTTGAGTCAATATTATTCAAAAAGATGATAAAAATGTATTCTATGATTCAGATAAAATTTTAAATGCAGATGTAAATTCGTTTGTGGTTCTGAAGGAGACCGTAGTTATGCAAAAAGACAAAAAAATGCAGTCTATTATTCAGGAGAAAAATTGAAGGTGCGAATCCAAAAACATTTAAGGTGATTTCAGACGGATCATATTCCAAAGATGATAAAAATGTGTATGCTGGATTAGACATTGTAAAAGGTGCAGATCCCCAAACTTTTAAGGAAGTTTCTGGAACAAATTACGCCAGAGATAAGAATAACCTGTATTATTACTTTGGAGATGTTAAAAATCTTGGGAAAAATAAATGAAAAAGATTTTTAAAGTTTTTGGATAATGATTTGGTTAAAAATGGAAATAAAATATTTTATTCTGGAGAAAAAAATTAGGTATAAAAAATCCTGAAGAATTTGAAATAATAAAAATAATTCAAGTAATTCAAGTACGATTATTTATGGAAAAAGATAATGAAAACATATATGCCATAACACCATACAAAGAAACTGGGTATCTTATAATAAAAAATGCTGATAAAGATACTTTTTGAAGTAATGAAAGATAGCAATTATTCTAAAGATAAAAATAATATTTATTATACAAGAATGGATGTTATCCAATTACAAGATGTAGATAAAAATAGTTTTTACTATTGTAGAAGATGAAGATTTTTCATATGATATGTTTATTATAGAGGAAGAAAAACTAAATGATATAAGCTCAAATGGCTTTTAAAGTTGTAAGGCTTGTTAATAGACGAAATATACCACTTAATTTTTTGAGTGATAGTAAAAATATATATAAACTTGTTACAGTATATGATGAAAAAAACTGATAAACTGAAAAAGTGTAAAAAGTAGTTGCAGTAAAAAAATCCTAAAGTAGATTCTAAAACTTTTGAAATATTTGATTACTGGGAAAATTATTTCCGTGATAAAAAAATAATGTATATTATGAAAATGAATTGTATAAAATGGGCTTAAAAAAATAGCAGGTGCAGACAGAAAAAGTTTTAAGGTTTTGAATGATGAATTTTCAAAAGACAAAAACAATGTTTATTATTATGGAAATAAAATAAACGGTGTAAGTCCAGATGGATTGGAGTTTGTTGAAACAAATTTGTATTTAAAAATCATGAAGATTTTGTTTCTTTCATAAAAGATAAAAAAATAATGTTTATTATTTGAAAGGGAAAAATTGGAAATGAAAAAAATATGAAATAATACCTTTAAAAGTTGACAGCAAGTCCTTTAAATATTCTAATAATGGTTTTTTTATGAATTGACTAATTTAAATTATACTGGTTATTTTGAAGATAAAAATGGAGTTTATTATTTTTAATGGATTAGCTAAATTAACTCCAAAATAATATTTTATCTAAAGTTGAAAAATGCTGATATTCCATCATTTGTACAATATATGGCAGGTTATGCAAAAAGATAAAAATAAAGTATATTGCGGAACTAAGGAAGTTAAAAGGTGCAGATGTTGAAAGCTTTGCAGCATTTACTATAGATGGTGAAGATATAATAAAAAGATAAAAATAAAATTTATAAGTATAAAGATACTTGTGAACAATAATTAAATATAAATATTTTAAATTATACAGAAATCCTCTAAAATTGAGCTTTAATGAATCGAATAGATTGGGATTTTTTAAATAAATAGAAAGCGGAAAATATAAAATGAGAGATGTAATAGCAAGTCCAGATAACAAATTTTTATAAATTGTTAAAAAGCTGGATAAAAAAAGAAGTATCGTGATGAAAACAGTATTTTTTTAAGGTTGAAGGCGAAAAGTTTCTGAACGAGAATATCAATTTTAATAAAAATAATTGTGAAAGAATCGAGATTTGAATATTTTGATGAAAAATATGAGATTTCCAGACATGACAATCTGACAATTTTGAAGGATAATCTGTTTGATGAAGTTTCAACTCAGGAAAATAGCTAAGGGATAATATTCCTGTATTCTAAAAAAATTTAAATACAATTGAGGATATACAGGGTGATGTTGTAATTCTGGATGATATTCAGGATCCTGGGAAATGCTGGAACCATCATTAGAACAATGATTGCTGCAAACTTTCAGAATTTAATTTTGACAAAAGGGTTCAGTAGATGTTTATAATCCAAAGACAGTACGTGCTACAATGAGCGGGAATTTTTCAAACTAAATATAATTTATGAAACACCTGAAAAATTGTGAAATTTTTGAATGATAAAAATTATTTGAAAATAGCAACTGCTTTACACGAAGATTCGATTTCTTATGAAAAAAATTGAACTGCAAAAATAATGCGTTTATTTTTGGACATGAAGGTGGAGGAGTGTCTGATTATCTGATAGAAAAATTCGGATATAAAGGCAATTATTCCAATTTATGGGAATATAGAATCATTGAATGTGAGTGTGGCGACAGGGATTTTTTTCTTTTATAAGATGAGGGAGAAATTGGAAAGTTTGTAGAATGGAGAAGTTTTATGTTTGATAATACAGAAAAAAATTGACAAAAAAATAAAAAAATATACTCAAGCTGAATTATTTAAAATGGTTTTTAGAAAATGAAGATTTGAGAGAAAAACAGAAGCATTATTTGCATTGGACTTTAAAGAACTGGCATCGATAAAAGATGAATATCCAGATTATGAATTTAATCTTGATGGAAGAGCTTTTGCAGAAGATGGTGGAGCTGGAGTATATATTTTACTGGAAGATGGCAGTATTGGATATGTTTACTTTGATTTTCCGCTTGAGTGTGGGAGAATTGCTGAAAAATTTGGTGGAATGGTTTGAATTATTGCTGAATTGTGCAAATTTCTGGTTAAATTATGCAGACAGAAAATATTTGGAAAATCTTGAAGCCCTTGGAAAAAGGTGGAGGAATCAGAAACTGAAGGACAAAAAGCAATTTGAAGATGCTTTATGGAGACGATATGCCGTCTTATCTTGAATTACAAAAAGGAATTATCAGAAAAGCTGGATATAAAAAAATACACGACAATATCGCAAAAAAATGTTTTTACAGAGATTTTTTTAAAACGGCAGAAAGAGAGCCTAAATTTATGACAAAAATATGTTCCAGATAATGAAATTGCAGAAAGAATTGATAAAGAATTAGGAAGATAATCTATAAGAGTTAAATAGATTTAAAGGAAAAATATAATATGGAAAAATATTTAGAATTGAAAAAAATAAAAGAAAAATTTTTGTAATTAAGAAAAAAATTTAAGAAAAAGAAAAGAATTGAAAGAATCTCACTCATTATCTTTTTATTAAATTACTTATATGCAGTTAATTGTGTAATATATAATGAAGGAATTAAAAAGGCAAGAAGATATTAGAAAATAGATACAGAATTTAAGATAGAAATAAGTCGTTTGGAAAATATGAAAGAATTTGAGGGAGCATGAATGAATTAAAAAGAAAAAATGTATAGAAATGGACAAGTTGCTAAAAAAAGAGAATGTAAAAACTTGGGAGGGAATGTTTAAAAAAATTTGCAGAAGAAATAGAAAAATAAAAGAAATTGATGAAATAAAAAGAAAAATAAGGCAATCAATGATTGGGGGATGGGTTCTTTTAATGATTTAGTCTTACCAGATAATGAAGCTGATAAAAAAACTGAAAAAAATTTAAGAAAAAGAGTTATTTGAATTATTAATTTTGTAAAATTATGAACAATATGGGTGATAAATTGGTTATAGACTGTAACTGACTAGAATAGGCTGTGTCTGAAAACTCAAAAATCTATGTTATATTTAATGTTTTTGATTTTATAAATTATACAAATCACGATAAAAATCAGTATTTATTATTTTTGATTTTTGGAAAAATTTATTAAAAAAATTCATCATTTTGATAGTTTTCAGACACGCCCTAAAAAAATAAAATTGTAGAAAGGTAAAAATAAAAAATGTCAAAAAGAAATTTTTTAAAATTGGTTCACATGTGGGAATGAGCGGAAAAGATATGTTTTTAGGTTCAGTAAAAGAAGCGGTTTCTTATGGATCAAATACTTTTATGATTTATACTGGAGCACCACAGAATACACGGAGAAAAGCCGATTGATGAGCTGAATATTGAGGCTGGGCTTAAACTTATGAAGGAGCATAATATTGATATTGATGATATTGTTGTGCATGCTCCTTATATAATTAATCTTGGGAATGCGGTAAAGCCTGAAACATTTGAGATTGCGGTGCAGTTTTTGAGAACGGAGATTGAAAGGACAGATGCTATTGGAGCGAAAAAGAATAGTTCTTCATCCAGGTGCTCACGTTGGAGAAGGTGAAGAAGTTGGGATTAATAAGATTATTGAAGGATTGAATGAAGTTTTGACAAAAGATCAGAAAACGACTGTGGCACTTGAGACGATGGCTGGAAAAGGTACAGAATGCGGGAGAAGTTTTGAAGAAATTGCAAAAATTATTGACGGTGTAAAATTAAAGGATAAACTGACAGTATGTTTTGATACTTGCCACGTTCACGACGCTGGATATGATATTGTAAATGATTTTGAAGGAGTTATTGAAAAGTTTGATAAAATTGTTGGAATTGACAGAATTTCAGTAATTCACTTGAATGATAGTAAGAATGTGTGTGGTGCACATAAAGATAGGCATGAAAAATATAGGATTTGGAAAAATTGGATTTGAAGTGTTAAATAAAATTGCACATTTTGAAAAATTTTCTCATTTGCCAAAAATTCTGGAAACACCTTATGTGGCTTTGAGCGATGATAAAAAAGCTAAAAAAGTTCCGCCGTATAAATTTGAAATTGAGATGTTACGAGCTGGGAAGTTTGATGAGGGTGTGATGAAGAAAATCAAAAATCAATAAAAATTTGAAAGTTTGAAAGAAGGGATTTATTGTATGGTAAAAAGGCTTATTTTTATTGCTGTTATTATTTTTTTGGTTTCCTGCGGTAACAAAAGAAGAAAAAAATATATGAAAAAAAGAATTAATGAATATTGAGGTTAGAGGATATGATAGTTCTAAACAATTTAGCGAGAATGATGTAAGGGAGATAAAAAATACTTCGAGAAAAAAATTTGATAATTTTGGAATTGACAGCGATAACAAAGGATGGACGATTTTTATAAGAAAAAAATGTAACTGACGGTAAAAATAAAGAATTAACAGGAAAAAGAAGTTGCAGTTGATAGAATGAATATTATTAATACTATTGGAAAAATGGTGTGAGGAAAAGGGTATAGAGTTTAAATTTATAATTAATCAATTTTATGATAAAAACAGAATAAAGAAATTAGTCGTTCTATTTATTATTCTCATATTTTTACAAATTCAATATGAAGATGAAGATTATAAAAATGCACTTAAAGAAGGATTTTTCTAAACATTCAAGAGCTACAAAGTTTTTAAAATGGAAAAATAATTTCTTGAATAAATAAAAAATAGAAAGAAGTGATAAAAAAATGCAAAAAGATAAAGAATTAACAAAAAGGAAATATTTGAAATATTTAACAGAAGATATGCGTGCAAAAAAATATGATAAGACAAAAAGTTGTTTTTAGATGAAGATTTTATGGCAATTATTCAGGCAGGTAGGCTTTCTCCTAGTTCATTTGGACTTGAGCCTTGGAAATTTATTCTTGTGAAGAATGAGGAAATGCTGAATGATATGAGAGAGTTTGCTTGGGGAGCGATTAACAGCTTTGAACGGGCGAGCCATATTATTATGGTGCTGGCTAGAAAAGGTGTTACTGGTGATAGTGAGTATTTTGAAAAATTGGGAAAAGAAATAAAAAAATATTTCTGAAGAAAAACTTGAAAATCAGAAAAGAAGCTTTTTACAAAATTTCAAAAAGAGCATTTTAAATTGCTGGAAAGTGAAAGAGCATTATTTGACTGGGCTTCAAAAACAGACTTACATTGCAATGGTAAATATGATGAATATGGCTGCAGCTCTTGGGATTGACAGCTAGTGCGATTGAAGGATTTAATAAAGAAATAGCTGAAAAGTATTTTTCTGAAAAAGGTGTGTTTGATTTGAAGGAATATGGAATTTCGTATTTTGTGAGTTTTGGGTATAGGGATGAGGAAATTACTCCGAAAAACTAGAAGAGAACTTTCGGAGGTTTATGAGGTTGTTGAGTAATAATTTATAATTTTTAAGAGAAAAATTAAAAATAACGTAAATTTTTGAATTTTCAGATGTATTCTAACAATTAGACATAATAGAGAAAGAAGTGATAGAAATGATAAAAAAATGAAGAAATCTTGAAGTATTTAACAAAAAGATATGCCTGTAAAAAAAGTTTAGTACAGAAAAAAAGAGTAGCAGAAGAAGACTTGAAAACAATTATAGAAAAGTGCGAGATTGTCGCCAAGTTCTTTTTGGACTTGAGCCTTGGAAATTTTTTTGCTTTTGAGAAATGAAAAAAATGAGAGAAGATTTTAGAGAATTTGCTTTGGGGAGCTTTTAAACAGTTTGAATGGAGCGACTGAAATTGTGATACTCTTTGGCGAGAAAAGGAGTTACTGGGGATAGTAAATATTTTTGAAGATAATTGGAAAAAATTTGAAAAAGTTTCGGATGAAGCATTTGAAACGGTAAAAGATAAATTTACAAAAATTTCAGAAAGAGCATTTAAAAATTATTAGAAAATGAAAGAACCCTTTTGACTGGGCTTCAAAAACAGACTTATATTGCACTTGAAATATGATGACTGTCGCTGCTTACTTAGGAATCGACAGCTAGTGCAATTGAAGGATTTAATAAAGAACACTTGGAAAAAAATATTTGTCGGATATGGGACTTCTTGACTTGGATGAATACGGAGTTTCTGTAATGGTGAGTTTTGGGTATAGAGATGAAGAGCAGCCTAAAAAGATAAGACAGCCACTTACAGAAGTTTTGGAAATAATCGAATAATTTATAAAAAAATTCTAAAATTACAATATGAAGAAAATAAAAAAAGGAGCTTTTGAATGAAAAAAGACTTTTAATTGCGTTAATTTTTATTATTAACGGTGTCATGTGTCGGAAATAAAACAGAAAAATATATGAAGAAGAATTAATGAATTTAAAAATTAACGGGTATAATGATTCAAAACAATTAAGTAAAAGTGATATAAAAGAAATAAAAATGCTAAAAATTTTAAAAATTTAGGAGTAACAGCTGTAACAAAAAGATGGAAGATTTTTTTATAAGTAAATACGTTACTAATCCTAAAAAAACAAAGAACAAACTGCAAAAGAAGTAGCAATAGAAAGACCCTGATATTATTGATACTATTGGAGAATGGTGTAAAAGTAAAGGAATAAAGTTTAAAGTTATCTTTGTTGCTTTTTTGACAAAGAACAAGATAAAACGAATTAGTCAGTCAATGCATCATTCTCATATTTTAGAAATTGAATATGAAGATAAAAGATTATAAAAAGCATTGCAAGAAGGATTTTCTAAATATGCAAGAGCCACAAGATTTTAAAATAGAAAATATTTTTTTCTAAAAAAAGGTGTGCTTAATTTGAAAAAAATAAAATAGGAAATTTCGTAATTATAAATTAATTTATTGACAGAAAGAGGATTTTTATGAAAAAAAATTTTTTTAATTATGTCTTTAGTAATAGCATTTTCATGTGGAAATAAAAAAATAGCATAGATAAGAATAAAAAAATTGAAAAAAATACAACTACTGAGCAAGCGAAACAAAAATCAAGAGGAAAAAAAACTGATTTTGATAAACTTAGTAAAAAAAGAGCAGGAAGAATATTTGAAAAACTGGAAAAAGCAGAAGCAAAAATATGAAACAGCATTAATGGAATTAAAAATACCAGAATTTAATAAGTCCAAAACCAATGATTCTAAGCAATTGACTGAAAAAGAGGTAAAGGAAATAAAGGATGTATTACGTAAAAATTTAAGAGAATAGGGTTGACAGCTGCAGACAAAAGATGGAAGATTTTTACATAATAGAAGTTACTACCGATGGAAAAATAAAGAACAGACTGCAAAGGAAGTTGCTCTTTGGGAGACCTGATATTATTGATACCATTGGTGAAATGGTGTGAAAATAAAGGAATAAAATATAAAGTTATCTTTGTTGAATTTTATGATAAAGTTCAAAAATAAAAGAATTAGTCAGGCTGCATACCATTCTCATCTCTTGGAAATTCAATATGAAGACAAAGAATATAAAGATGCACTAAGACAAGGTTTTTTCTAAATATAAGAGAGCTATAAAATTTTAAAATAGAAAAATATTTTTTTCTAAAAAGGATGTATTTGATTTGAAAAAAATATAGAATTTCGTATCTTATAAGTTTTAGATACAGAGATGAAGAGATTATTCCGAAAAACTAGAACAGAACTTTCGGAAGTTTATGAGATTGTTGAGTAGTTTTTATTTGATAATATATAGAATGATAAAGATAAAAAAACACAGTTCTGGTTGGTAGTCCAGACGCAGTAATGTAAGTAACCTGCCTCCTTAGGTTGTCCATTCTTTATTATAAATTTTTTAGGAGGCTGAAATTATGAAAAAGATTTCAGGAAAGTTGACAGTTTTCTTTGAAAAAATCCGTTTTTGGGTAGGAATTTTTGAAAATTTTGAAAATGATAATTTATCAGTTTGTAAAGTAACTTTTTGGTTCAGAACCCTAAAAGAATATGAAATTTATGATTTTATATTAAAAAGTTCTATAATCTTCGATTTAGTAATGAAATGAAGTCAAATTTTAGGAGAAAGCAAAAATCCAAAACGGAGACAACGAGAAATAAAAAGAACTTCAAAGTAAAAAAATTTTTGAAAAATCAGAAGAAATTCTAAAAATTACAATATGAAGAGAATAAAAAGGAACGAAAAGTAAAAACAAAACAAGAAAAAGAACTTGAAAAACAGAGAAAATTTTTATTGAAACAGGAGAAAAAGAAAAAGAAACATAAAGGGAAATAAATGTCATTAAAATTGACTGAAAAATTTGGAAAAAGCCAAGAAATAGAATATTAAAGTTATATTTGTTCTCTTTTTGACTTTGAAAAAGATTGAAATATAAATTTTCGTATGATATAATGCAAAAAGGAATTTTTAAAAATATAGTAATTTAATTTAGTAAAATTTTGAAATTAACTATAATGGTTTTTGAAAATAAATGATTAATAAAACCAATATAAAAATTTGAAAGAAAGAAGGAAAAAAATAAGTATGAAAAACATTAATAGTTGTAGCACATCCTAATATGGAAAAATTCAAGAGCGAATAAAATTTTTTTAAAGAAGAAGCTGAGAAACTATCAAATGTAGAAATATATAATATTTATGAAAAATATCCTGATGGAAAGATTGATGTTGAAAAAGAATTAAAAATTATTATCTGAAACTGGAACTTTGATACTGCAGTTTCCTTTGTACTGGTTTAGCTGTCCATCATTATTGAAGGAATGGATAGATACAGTATTTATAGCAGCTTATTATGATGAAGATAAAAGTGCTTAAAGGGAAAAATTGATGTTGCAGTAACGGCAGGAGGAATTGCATCAAGATATGATGGAACAAGCGGTTTGACAATAAAAAAATGTATTGGCACTGTTTTCATTGAGCATAAATTATGTTGAAGGAATTGAATTGCCAATTTATTCGTTATTTGGAGTAATGCCTGATTTGGTGAGGAAAAATTGTTGAAAGTGCTAAAAATATGTAGAATACATAGAAAATAATTTACAAGACTAAATTTTTAAATGTGAAATATATTAGATTTATTTGGAAACTATATGTGTTTAGAATTATAATAAATATATCATTGTAAAAATAAAAATAAATAGAATAGGAGAACGAAAGAAAAAAATGTCAGAAAAAGTAAGAGTTAGAATAGCACCGTCTCCAACTGGAGATCCGCACGTAGGAACTGCTCACATTGGACTATTTAATTATGCGTTTGCAAAACATAATAGCGGAGATTTTATTTTTAAGAATAGAAGATACAGATAGAACGAGATTTTTCAGGAGATTCAGAACAGCAAAATTTTTTGATGCAATGAAATGGCTTGGATTAAATTATGATGAAGGTCCAGATGTTGGTGGAGAATCAGGGCCTTATAGACAATCGGAAAGATTTTCGATTTACAAGGATTATGCTGAACAATTGGTGGAAAAAGGGGAAGCGTATTACTGCTTTTGTACTGCTGAAAGATTGCAGAAATTAAGAGAAAGACAGGCGGCTATGAAACAGGCACCGGGATACGACGGTCATTGCAGAAACTTGTCAAAAGAAGAAGTGGAAGCAAAATTAGCGGCTGGAGAGCCTTATGTTATTAGACTTAAAATGCCTTACGAAGGGGAAACTATTGTAAATGATGGATTAAGAGGAGAAATTAGATTTGAAAACAGTAAAATTGACGATCAAGTTTTATTAAAATCTGATGGATTCCCAACTTATCATTTGGCAAATATTGTTGATGATCATTTGATGGGAATAACTCACGTTATAAGAGCAGAAGAGTGGATTTCTTCTACGCCTAAGCATATTCAATTGTACAAAAGCGTTTGGTTTGGGATGAGCCAAAATGGTATCACATGCCACTTTTAAGAAATGCTGATAAAACTAAAATTTCAAAAAGAAAAATCCTGTTTCATTGAACTATTATAAAGAAGAAGGTTATTTAAAAGAAGGATTGTTAAACTTCTTGCACTTATGGGATGGAGCTTTGGAGAAAATAAGAAATTTTTTACTATTGATGAAATGATACAAAATTTCTCTTTGATAAAAATTTCTCTTGGAGGGCCTGTATTTGACCTAGTTAAATTAGGATGGGTAAACAATCATCACATGAGATTAAAGGATCTGGATGAATTGACAAAATTAGCAATTCCATATTTTTGTGCAAGCTGGTTATTATGAAAATGAAAACTTGTCAGATGAAGAATTTTCAAAATTAAAAAGAATTGTGGAAATTACAAGGGAAGGTTCACAAACATTAAAAGGAATTACCAGTAAATGCTGCAATTTACTTTGAAGATGAATTTGAATTGCCGGTAATTGAGGAAGGAATGAACAAGAAGGAAAGAAAATCAATTGAAAGATTAACTTCTTCACTTGAAACAGAAACTGGTGAAAAATCCATTCAAATGTTTATCGAAAAAAATCAATAAATTAAATGAAGAAATTTCAGAAGATGAAGCAAAAACAAATTCTGCACGAATTGCAAGATGAAATTGAGAAGGTCCAGCGGCAGTATTAATGCCACTTAGAGCGGTTATTACAGGAAAAGCCAGAGGAGCGGATTTGTACACAGTAATTGCGGTTATTGGTAAAGAAAGAACGTTGGCTAGAATAAATAATATTTTGAATAAATAAGAAATTTTGAAAATAAAAATATGAAAATAGGGGAGTGAATAAACTGCTCCTTGTTTTTAGAAAAATTATTATTGGATTAATTAGTATGGTTCAATAAAGAAATATGATAAAAATTATTTAAATTGGGTATGCTGAAAAATCATCTCTCAGTGGAAAAACGTATTTTTAATTTTTAAACGATACTTTTTCCTTGACTAAAAGCGTCAAAAACAACGTTGTTCCTAAACCAAGCACTATACTTCTGTAAGCACAAAATGGATTAGAAGGATCATGTGGGAATAATTTAGCACCAATAGCACCACCAATAAAACAGATAATAAGCCCCGATACCACAGACAATTAAAGGAAAAATGAACATTTTTATTGTATCTTTTTCTTTTCGTAATATTTTTCAGATTTTTGAAACATTCTAATCCCTCCTTATTTTCTATAATTTTTAGTCCTTATTTTTGCAAATCTGAATATTTTTTTATCACTTACTTGTATTATACCACATTATTTACTAGAATACTTTTTCATAGCTCTGTAAATCCAATTGTATAAATATTAAAGAAAAATCTATATTTTTCAGGAATATCACCCTAAGGCACGCATTACATCAGCTGCAAAAATGTAAAGGACTGTCTCCCTTTTGCAGTAATAATTTTTTTCTATCAAGTACTGAATTTGTGTTTATAAAACTTTTCAGAATTTTTGTAATTTTGATTATCCTTTATTTCATCAAAAATTATTTACTGTATGCCTGCAGTCATTTAGCAAGTTATTTATTGCAAGAAAAATAGGCAGTATCACAAATTGCACCCTACAACTTTATTGTTATCCTTGAATTTTTACGAGTTCAATAATTGTACATTCTGTTTTAAAACTTTGATTTTCTACGATTTTTCCACCAATCAGAATAAGTCCATCCGTTGTATTTTTCATTAATTTTTATCCAATATCAAATTGGGTAAAACTTTTAAATTTCCCATCGAAGTTTTTATTTTCCATATCAATTGAAGCAAATTTTATAGAATAACTTGGAGTTATATTTTTATCATTTAATGCTGATGACAAAAAAATGCTGTTTCCCAATCTGCAAATTCATCTAAAATCAGAAAAATTATGTTTTTTCATTTTATTAGACCTGTTCGATAACTATATATATTTAGAATTTAATAAAACAAATATTTCTAAAGCAAGGGGTCTTGACCCCTTGTGAAAATAAAAAAACTTAGGTTATCGAACACATCTATTATATTATTATTCTTTCTAAATATTTTTAAGTAGAGCAACTGTATTTATATAGATTTGTTTTCTAAATAACTCAATTATTAAAAAAATAAAAATTCAAATTTATTTTATTCCAATATAAATATGAATTTCCATATTCTCATAATCATCACCATCAATATATTCTTCAAAAATCATAAGTATAATTTCTTATCTCAGAACTTTCTTTTTCAAATTTCTCCCAGAAATTAATCCAAAATTCACTAACTGCTCTTTTCAGGGTTTCCAAAAAATAATAAATTTTGCATATTTTTCCTTCAGGTATGTCTATTTTTACCATATTTTCAGGAATTTTTTTCAATAATATTATTTGTTTCACACCCAGCAAAAATCATATTCAAATCCATTTTTATTATTGTAATTATAATACATTCCAATGGAATTATTGTTAATTCGATTATTAATACAGTGTATTCCATTTTCAGAATATAATTTTTTTCCATAAGTTTCTAATTTTTTCAGGTATTGTTTCGTCATCTTTTATTCGAGTTTTTAAATCCAATGAAAGTTTTGTTCATTTGTATAATTTCATAATTCATAATATATCACCTCTTATTAAATTTATTTGAATTAATTATAGCAGAAGAAATATGACTACAGTATGTCATATTCAAAAATTTATATATTTTGTTATTTTATAGATAATTTTTCTCATTTGTTCAATTTTATGTGATAAAAATATTTTTTTATTCTTTCAGGAGCTATAATTTTTAAATATTCCCCAAAAAGAAAGCAAATATCCATAAAGCCATTCATTTTTCATAATTTTCCATTATTACTTTAAAATTTCCATTTTCTGCCTTGCTTATATTTTTCTTCTGAAAAATTCATCATAAACACGATATGCCCTGTGATTTATCTACTTCTACAATTATTTTTACAATTTTTAGAAATATCATTGTCGTTGCTATTTATATTATAATTTATCGGTATTTTTTTCAAAATATTCATTTGTTAAAGTTAAATTTTTTTATTCTGTTTATTTTGAATTGCCTAATCTCATTCTTTTTGACAGTAAGCGAATAAGTACCAGGCTTTTTTTCCTTGAACCAGATTTTTTTAGTGGATTGACAGTTCTTTGCGAAGTTTCACCATTAGTATTGAAATAAGTAAATTTTATTGCCTGACTGTTTAATATAGCCTTTTTATATTGTTAAATAAAAGTGTTATCGTTAGAGCCGTATCTGGAAAAATCAATTTCTATCCAGTAATCTGAAGACTTGTTAAAAAATAAGGTTTAATTTTTTTAGTACTTCATCAATATCTGGATAATTAGAAGCCTTTAAACTTTCTAAAGCATAAAGAATCTCATTTTGTTCTTTTTGAAGAAAGTAGGATTTATCCAGAACATAACTTTCTAATAATTTAATCCCGCCATTTTTTTCCTCTTAATGAATAAATTGGAATACCGGCAAAGCTCAGAGCTTCTATATCTCTGTATATTGTTCGGATTGATACATTAAAAATGTTCAGATAATTTTTGCAGTTATAGTTTTTTATTTAGCAATATGAGAACTATTTGGAATAATCTATCTATCTGCATTTGATACTCCTTTTATAAATTTTTAGTTTTTTTAGTTAGAAAAATTATTATTGTACAAAAACGATATTTTTATTGTTTTAGCTGTAATTCAATAATAAAAATTACTGATGATTTTTCCATTTATCCATGCTATCGTATTTTGTAATTACCCAGTCGTGTTCTCTCATATCCAGTTCATTTCCACAAAAATTTACAAATTTTACCTTCTAAGAGAGATAAATTGCCTCCACATTTTTACATTTTAAAAATAGATGGACCACAAACCGCTTGTGTTTTTGCAGTGTTCACTTTTTCAAGTTGTATTTTCAAAAAAATTCTTTTTTGGTTTTTTTATCTTATTGTTTTCAAATTTTTCTAAGTAATAAATATGCAATTACGGTTGCAATTTGAATACCTTCTTCTATTCTATATGAAGTCATAGACAAGGACACTGTTTCAATATCAACGACTTTTTCATATTTTTCCAATAAATTGCTTGAAAGCTCTAAATCGGAAAAGGCATTAATCTGATTCTTTTTAACTGCAAAATGAATTGCATAAAGTTTATTTTGAACTCCTCCAAAAGAAACTTTGGATAGAAAAATAGCGGATCGCTTTTTCTCACTTTCTGAGCCATTCTATTTTCTTGATCCTGCTCTTCTTTTGAACGGTAAACAAGTTTGGAATATAAGGCATTATTTAAGGATTTAAAGCAAAGATTGAAAAAAATAACAACAGGTATAATAAACCATATTGAAAAGATTAAAGGGACAAAATGCAACAGATGCAAAACATAGCTGCAACCAACAATGATGATAAAAATCGTAAAAAGATTAGGATTGCTATTACGGAGAAAAACAAGAAATCCTATATAAGCATGTGATAGCATTACAATAAAAATCCATGGATAAATTACTTTTTATTGCTTCACGTTTTTCAATTACTAGAAATCGCGGCGGAATCCAAAGCTGGCTACTCTATTATCTAAATCCTCAATGGTAAATTTTGTTCCACAGAAATCACAACCATCAATCAAATTACTTCTAGATGAAATGCTACCACAATTTGGACATACTACTTCACCTTTTTCCCACATTTTTTTGCAGATAGAAATGTGTAATGGGCAACTTCTTTATTATAAACTTTTTTTATATTATGGTTTTTATGACGGAAAGTTCTTACGGCATAGATTTCTTCATAGACATTATTGACATTATATCTGCCATCAAAATAAACAGTAGAACGAACTGGACATAATGAGTAGGAAAGTCTGCTGGATTCCAGCCCTATCTGTACCCCCAGTTTTTCCATACGTTTTTTTTGAAGATAAATGCAGTGCCATAACATTTGTGTGGCATAATCCTGTATTCTGCTATTGCTTTTTATTACTGTCTACATTATTCATAAAGTCACTATAAACTTCTTTAAAGGAACTCAAGTCACTTGTTAACTGATCATAGTCTTTCACAATTCGATATGCTGGAAAAATCATGTCCAGCGGAAAATATAGTTTTAATTTTAAACGATACCTTTCCTTGACTAAAGCGTTAAAAAACAACATTGTTCCTAAGTTAAGCACTATAATTCCTGTAATTCCAAATGGATTCAAAGGATCTGGGAATAATCTAATAACAATAAAACAGATAATAAGTCCGATACTACAAACAATTAAAGGAAAAATGAACATTTTTTTATTGTACCTTTTTCCTTTTCATAAATTTTTTTCAGATTTTTTTGAAACATACTAATTCCTCCTTATTTTTATATATTTTTAGTTCTTATTTTGCAAATCTGAATATTTTTATCATTTACTTATATTATACCATATTATTTTTTTATTATTTTTTTGTAGAATTTATTTTTATTTTCAATATAAATTTAAATTTTCAGATTTTTTTATAATCATTACCATAATAAATATACAATCTTAAAATATTTTTAACAAAATAATTATTTTTCATAGATTTTAAATAAATAATAAAAAGAAAAATATATGATTTTTATGATATAATATTCTTGGGAAAAGTAAGAATATTTTTAGTAAACGGAGAAATTGATATGAAGAGAAAAACTATTAAAAATACAGTAGAAATATCAGGAATTGGGCTTCACAAAGGTGAAGAGATAAAATTGGCTTTGAAATCAAATGGTCAGGAGAGCAATGAGCAGGGGATTATTTTTAAAAGAGTTGATGTGGCTGATAAAAATAATATTGTGAAAGTTGACTATAGAAATTTGTTTGACTTGGAAAGAGGAACTAACATCAGGAATGAAGATGATGTAAAAGTTCATACGATTGAGCATTTTTTATCGGCACTTTCAGTTACTGGGATAACTGATATTCTAGTTGAAATTTCAGGAAATGAGTTGCCTATTCTGGATGGAAGTTCAGCTGGATTTGTTGAAAAATTACTGGAAGCTGAAATTGTGGAGCTGGAAAGAGAAATAGAGCCTGTTGTAATTACAGAACCTGTCATATTTTCTGATGAGAAGGCTGGGAAATATGTGATGGCATTGCCTTACGACAATTTTAAAATATCTTATACGATTGATTTTTAACCACAGTTTCTTAAAGTCACAATATTTTGAAATTGAAGTAAATCTGGAAAATTACATGGAAAAATATTGCAAAGATGCAGAACATTTGCTTTTTGATTATGAAAATTGAGTTTTTGAAAAAATAATCTCGCTCTGGGAGGAAGTTTGGAAAAATGCTGTTGTAGTTGGAGCAGATGGACCTTTGAATCCTGAGGGATTAAGATATCCTGATGAGTTTGTACGGCATAAAATCTTGGATATAGTTGGGGATTTGTATGTTTTAGGAAGACCGTTACAAGCTCATATTATCGCAATAAAAAGCAGGGCATTATGTAAATTCAAGATTAACAGAAATGATTGCAAAAAAATATTTTTTAAAAAGATGAAAAAAATACTTGTAATTTATAAGAAAATCAAATATAATGTAGTTACCAATTAAAAGTTTGTAAAAATATAGCTAGTTAGTTTTTAAAATTAAATTAGTAAAGTTAACAATTGTTATTAAATATATTTAAATTTAATTTAAAAATTGGCTATAATTAAATAAAAATCTTAATTCAGGAGGAAACAGAAAATATGGAAACAGTTATGAACATAGAAGACATTATGAAAATATTGCCACACAGATACCCATTTTTTATTAGTGGACAAAGTTATTGAAAAAAATGGAACTGATTCTTTGGTTGCAATAAAAAAATATTACAATGAACGAGGAATTTTTTTCAAGGACATTTTTCCAGGAAAGCCAGTAATGCCAGGAGTTCTACAAATAGAAGCATTGGCACAAGCTGTAGGACTATTAATGCTAGAGCCAGGAAAAATACCTTTATTTATGTCAATTGACAAATGTAAATTTAGAAGAGCCGTAGTTCCAGGTGATCAGTTGAGATTGGAAGTAGAAAAAATAAAAGTTAAAAGCAATGTAATCGTTGCCCGTGGGAAATGTATAGTGGACGGTACAGTTGTAAGTGAAGCTGATTTGAAATTTTTCAGTACAGGATTTATAATAATTAGTTAATACACTCAAACTGCTTTAAAATTAAGTTACAAAATAAAAGATAAAAAAACGATAAGAGGTATGATGTTTATGGCTTTTAGATATACATCCAACGGCAATTGTTGACCCAAATGCTAAACTTGGAGAGAATGTGAAAATAGGACCTTACTCAATTATAGGTCCAGAAGTGACAATTGGAAATGGAACTGTTGTAGAATCGCACGTTGTAATTGAAGGAGAAACGATTATTGGAGAAAATAACTATATTTTTTTCTTTTTGCGTCAATTGGAAAAAGATCCGCAGGATTTAAAATTTGCAGGGGAAAAAAACAAGAGTTGTTATTGGAAATAATAATAAAATTCGTGAATTTGTTACAATTCATCGTGGAACTACTGATAAATATGAAACAAGAATTGGGAATAATACGCTTGTAATGGCATATGTCCATATTGCCCACGACTGTATAATTGGAGATAACTGTGTACTTGCCAATGCTGCGACTTTTGCAGGTCATGTGGAAGTGGAAGATTATGCCGTAGTAGGTGGACTTACTGCTGTGCATCAGTTTACAAGGGTTGGAAGACACGCTATGATTGGTGGATGTTCAGCTGTAAATCAGGATGTTGTTCCATATATGCTTTCAGAAGGAATAAGGCAAGAGCTGTTTATATCAATATTGTAGGACTTCAGCGAAGAGGATTCTCACAGGAACAGATAAAACGGTTAAGAGAACTGTATAAAAATCATATTCAAGAAAAATTAAAACTGGAAGAAGCGCTTCAGACTGTTGAACGGGATTATGGACAATATGAAGAAGCACAAAAATCTTGTAAATTTTATACGAAAAAGTAAAAGAGGTATTACAAGATAAAAAAATACAGATAAGAAAAATTATTTTGAATATTTGAATAAAGGTAACACAAGAAACATAACAAAGTAAAAATTTCTCAAAATAATCTATATTTTTATTTTTGAGTTAATTTTTATATAGATATTTTTAAGAGGAAAAATAATGAAAATAGAAAAAGTGGGTTTAATTGCCGGAAATGGAAAACTTCCTGAATTATTTTTTAAATCAATGCCTTTTACAAGGAGTTGAGATATTTTTCAGTTTATTTATTTGATAGTGTGGAAGAAAGTGTAAAAAAATCATAAAAATTCTGTAAAATACAGTGTAGCCCAAGTTGGGAAAAATAATTTCGCATTTTAAGAAAAAAATGGAGTGTCTCATTTAATAATGCTTGGAAAAAGTTGAAAAGAATCTTATTTTTTTCCAATTTAAAAATTTGATTTGACAGCAACCAAAATATTACTTTCCACAAAAAAATAAAAAAAGACAAAAATATCTTAAAAGCGATAATTGATTTTATCGAATCAGAAAATATCCAAGTTTTTACCGCAAAATTATCTGATGGACGAATATATCGCAGGAAATGAAATTTATACAAAAGTTTCGCCAAGCAAGGATGAAGAAAAAAACAATCAAAAATTGGAATCGAAGCTGCAAGAATGCTAACGGATATTGACGCAGGACAGACTGTTGTTGTAAAAGATGAATCGGTTATCGCGCTGGAAGGTGTGGAGGGAACAGACAAGGCAATTTTACGTGGTGGAGAGCTTGCAGGAAAAAAACTGCATTGTAGTAAAAATGGCAAGGCGTAATCAGGATTATCGGATAGATATGCCGACAATTGGACTTGAAACAATAAAAAAATAGCAGAGATTAATGGACGTGGAATCGTTATAGAATCCGATAAAATGCTCTTTATTGATAAAGAGGAAGTTATAAAATTTGCAAAATAAAAATAAAAATTTTTATAAAAGGAGTAAAATTTTTAGTTTACTAGGAATAATAAAAAGGTAAAAATATGAAAAAAATAATAAAGGTTTATCAAAAATGAAAACTAAAAAAATCTTTATTTCCTGTGGGGAAATGTCAGGCGACCTGCATGCATCATATATAGTTGAAGAAATGAGAAAAAAAGAACAAAAATACAGAATTTTTTTGGTGTGGTGGGAGACAAGTCCATAAAGGCAGGAGTAAAGGCAATAAATCATATAAAAAAATAATGATATTATGGGATTTGTGGAAGCATTGAAAAAAATATCGATATTTCACAAAAAAAGGCTGGGGAATATTTAGAATTTATTAGAAAAAAATGGGATAGAAACTGTCATTTTTGTTGATTTTTGAGGTTTTAATCTAAAAATTTTTGAATTATTGAAGAAAAAAATTCAGGAAAAAGGAATTGCAAGATTTAAAAATGATTTATTATATCCCGCCTAAAAGTCTGGGCTTGGGGAAAAAGCGGATTAAGAAATTAAAGAAATTTGATGATGTTATCGTGATTTTTTTCCATTTGAAAAAGAATATTATGATAATGGATTAAAAAAAGATGAGTCAAAAAGGATTAAAAAGTAGAATATTTTTGGAAATCCGTTTGTTGATAAATATGAATTTTCGGATGAACTTGGAGAAAAAAATATTACTGCTTCCTGGAAGCAGACGACAGGAAATTGAAAAAAATTTTTGCCAGTAATTATAGAATTAATTAAAAATGAAAGAGTTAAAAATGAGAAATTTTTTTGATGAAACTGGCAAAGCAAAGAACATTTAAAATATATAGAAAGTTTTTGAAAAGGAATATAAAAATTAATGTTTTTTTAAAATTCCTAATCTGGAAATAACTTTCGATGAAATAAAAAATTGGAAAGATTGTAAATTTGCAATCGCAACTTCTGGAACAGTTACATTTGAAATTTCCTAATGGGACTTCCAGTAATTGTAGTTTACAAAACATCCAGAATTAATGCCTTTATAGCACGAAAACATAGTAAAGATAAAAATATATAACTCTTACTAATTTAAATGCGAATAAAGAAATTTTTTTAAGGAACTTCTGCAGGAAGATTTTTTTCAGTGGAAAAATTACTTGAAGAAATTGAAATTATGGAAAAAAATAAGGAAAAAAATTGTTTTGGAATTAAAAAATGAAAGAAAAAAAATTGGGTAATTCTGGGGTTTTAGAAAAAAATTGCTAATTATTTATTAAAGGATAAATAATCTAAATAGATTAATTTATTAAAAAAAGGAAAAAAATATGGAAAAAGAAACGTGAGGAACTGCTAAATGGTTCTATAATAGGATTATTTATAAAGTATTTCATACCGACACTTATAGGTTCGGCAGCTGTTGTACTGTATAATATTGTAGACAGGTTTTTTGTAGGAAAGATTAGCGAAAAAGCGCTCGCTGGTGCTGGAATAGCGTTTTATATTGTTATGTTAATTATTGCCTTTTCAATGTTTATTGGAGTTGGAGCTGGAACCATCATTTCAATTAGGCTTGGGCAGGGGAAAAAAAGGTGATGCAAAAAAATATTGGGAAATGCAGTAACTTTATTTGCAATTTTAGGAATAGCATTGTATGTTCTTCTAATGTTAAATATTGACACAGTTCTTCGATATTCAGGTGCAAACAATGAAACATTGCCATATGCAAGAGCGTATTTGCAAATAATTCTATTGGCAATATTGCCTTTGTTTTATTCATTCGGATTGACAAATGTGCTAAATGCCGCAGGAGCTCCACGAGTCGCAATGTTTTCAATGTTAATTGGTGCAGTTGTAAACATTGTTTTGGATTATGTGGCGGTAATGATTATGCATACTGGAATTGAAGGAACTGCCTATGCGACTTTAATTGGAAATGTGTTATCTGCAGCATTTGTGTTATGGTTTTTAATTGCAGGTAAATTTCCATTTAGAATTGATATGTTTGGATTTAAGCTGGAAAAAGGAAAGTGTGATTACTATAAGATTTTTCCAAATTAAAACTGGAACCTAAAAATAGTAAAGGATATTTTTTTCAATAGGAATGTCGCCATTTTTTTATTACAAGCTGCAAGTTCCGCTGTGGGACTTGTAACAAATAAAATTGTAGATACTTATGGAGGAACTTATGGTGTAGCTGTTATGACAATAATAAATTCGTATCTGCCAATTATGACAATGAGCGTCTATTCAGTTTCACAAGCTGTACAGCCAATAATTGGATTTAATTATGGAGCAAAAAATTTCAGAAGAGTGAAAAAATCCTTAATGACAGCTATAAATGCTGGAGTTATGCTGTCTTTTGTCTTTTGGGTAATAGTAATGCTCATTCCGAAAGAGCTAATCTTATTTTTCAATGAAAAAAGTACGCCTGAAGGCTTAAGAGAAGGGGTAAAAGCAATTAGAATCTATTTTTCACTGGTAATCATTTCATCTTTTGGAATAACTGTGCCAAATTATTTTCAGGCAACTGGACGTTCAAAATATTCAGTTACATTGAATTTATTAAGGCAAGTGGTCATATTCCTGTTAATTGTTATAATTTTTTTCAAATATATGGAAGCTTGATGGTGTGTGGTACGCACAGCCGTTTACTGATTTACTGTTTTTTTGTAATACTTTTAGGATTTTTTGTATAAAGAGAAAAAATTTTTTGACAAAAATGATTCAAAGTGAAAATAATATATTGGAATATAAAGAAATGATTGAGAATAAAAAGATAAAAAAATGAAAATATTAAATAAAGAGGAATAAAGATGGTTACAATTTTATTAATGGTAATTTCCTATATTTTAGGGAGCGTACCAAATGCACTTTGGATAGGAAAAGTGTTTAAAGGAATAGATATACGTGAACACGGGAGCAGAAATACGGGCTCTACAAATGCGGCTCGTGTTCTAGGGGGCAAAAATTAGGTATTTTAACATTAGTATTAGATGTTTCAAAAAGGATTAGTTCCAACATTAGTGGCAATTTTGCTGAAAGTAAATTTTTTTGAAGAACTCACAAAAATTTCACATTTAGATTATGTATTAGTAGGAATTTGTGCAATTTTAGGACACGTATTTTCTATTTTTATGAATTTTAAAGGTGGAAAAGCTGTTGCAACGACACTTGGAGTATTTCTTGTACTTGTACCGAAAGCAATATTGTTTGCTGCAATTGTATTTTTTTGTAATTTTTTTGGAATTTTACGATATGTTTCACTTTCTTCGATCTTTGCGGCAATATCACTCCCAATTTTTATATATTTTTCTGTATCATCAGGGAATATATACCATTTTGGGCATTTTAATAGCAATTTTGATTACAGTAAAAGCATAGAAGCAATATTGAAAGATTAAAAAAATGGAACTGAATCAAAATTTACTTTAAAAAAAGAAAAAAAATAAATATATAATATTTAAAATTCTGAGACAGTAATTAAATTTATAAAAAGAAAGGAAGGAGATAATGATGAAGAATAAAAATGTACTGGTTATTGGTGGTGGAAGCTGGGGAACCTGTCTTTCAAAAATTATTGCTGGAAAAATGGGCACAATGTGTATTTATGGGAACATAATGAAAAAAAGTTAGGGAAGTTATCCGTAATACAAAGGAAAAATCCACAATTTTTTGACAAATATAAAAACTGCCTGACAATTTAAAATGTTGTAGATGATTATGGAGAAGTACTTGAAAATCCTGAAAAAAATATGGTAAAATAGATATTCTATTATTAGCAACTCCAACTCAATTTTTTTAAGAACAATTTTAAAAAGATTGAAAAAAATTCTTAAATTATAATATAATACTGGTAAATGTTGCAAAAGGGCTGGAAATTGCTTCAAAAAAAGAATTTCTGAAATGGTGGCTGAAGAGCTTGAACATAAGGAATACAGCTATGTTTTTACTAGCAGGGCCTACACACGCTGAAGAAGTAGCGCAAAAAAATTACCGTCAGCCATATTATCCGTATCTGAAAATGAAGAAGCTGCAAAAACTGTACAGACAACATTCAGTAATCTGTATTTTAGAGTATATACAGGAACAGATTTAATGGGAGCCGAACTTGCGGGAGCATTAAAAAACTGTCTTGCAATCGCAGCAGGAATTGCTGATGGAATGGGTTATGGAGATAATACAAAGGCAGCTCTTATAACTCGTGGAATCAATGAAATGTTTGAAATTGCAAAAATATTACAATGCTAATCCTAAAACATTTATGGGATTATCAGGGCTTGGAGATATTATTGTAACTTGTACGAGTAAGCATAGTAGAAATAGATATGTAGGGGAAAAAGCTGGGACAAGGTGAAAAAAATAGAAGATATAATTTCACATATGAACATGGTTTCAGAAGGTGCAGAAACAATAAAGGCACTTTTATAAAATTATTAAGGAAAATAATTTAAAAGCACCTATTTTTTTACAGCACTTTATGAAGTAATCTATGAAGGAAAAGCCAGTTTCAGAACTGGAATCTACGTTTATGAGCAGGGATTTAAAATCAGAATTTTTAAATTAATATGATATAAAAAAATAAAAATTGGAGTGAGGTAATGGAAGATAACAACTTAAACTTAATGTCGTTATATCTAAGTGATATTCAAAAAAATTTGATTTGCTCTCAAAGGAAGAGGAGTATGAGCTGTTAAGACGAATTAGGGAAGACAATGATGAACAGGCAAGGCAGTTACTAATTTTGTCAAATTTAAGATTAGTGATAAGCACAGCAAAAAAATCTCTTGGAAATGGGCTTCCTTTTAATTGACTTAATTAGTGAGGGTAATATTGGCTTGATAAAAAGCTATAAATAAGTTTGATTATGAAAAAGGGCATAGGTTTAGTACATACGCAGTATGGTGGATAAAGCAGGCAATAAAAAAAGCTATTATTAATATAGGACGCGATATACGTATACCGTCTTACAAATATGAACAGTTATCAAAAGTAAACAAAGCTATAAAGGATTATACTGCTATTCACGGTGAAGCTCCATCAACAGAATACATTGCAAAAAGGTTGATTTGAAGGAAAGTAAAATTATTTTTGCTTTTGGGGAAATTTCAGGATATAATGTCATTAAATGAAACGATAGGAGATAATATTTATCTGGAAGACGTTATTGGAAAAAAATGATGACGTAGAGGATAAAAATTATAAAAGAAGATCAATTGCTTTGAAATGAGAGAATTACTGGAAAGGATTCTAAATGAGCGTGAAAGAAAGATTCTTGAATATCGTTATGGACTATATGATAATAAGATTCACACATTAAAGGAAATCGGTGAGCAGATGGGGATTACACGTGAAAGAGTCAGACAAATTGAGAAAAAAAAGCTATCACAAAATTAAAAGGAACATTTGGAAGAGTACAAGGATATACTATAAAAAGGAGAGGTGAAATATGTTACACATAATTGTAAAACAGAAAATCATTATTAAAAAGCTATAACTATAGTAGAAAATGCAGTAAGTGAAAAATAAAAATAAGAGAAGTTCTTTCTGGAATTTATATTGAAACAAAAGGATGAAAAAGGCAATTTTAAGAGGAACTGACTTGGAATTGACCATAAATACAGAAATAGAGGCACAGGTGGAAGAAGATGGGAAAAATAGTTATAAAACACAAATTAATTGAAGAATTTTTTGAAAGCAAATTTCTGATGAAAAAAATTACTTTAATTGAAGAAAATGGAAAAATTGATAATTCAATCAAGTTCAACAAATACCGAATTTTTCATTATATAATGCTGAAAATTTTCCTACTCAATCACCATTAAATTCTGGAGTTGAGTATATTTTTTTCTAAACAAAAATTATTAAATAATATTGAAAACGTAAAAATTTCGGCTTCTACAAATCCAGAAAATCTTGCTGTAAACTGTATCAGAGTCGAAATTGAAGAGGATAAGTTAAAAACTTATTTCATCAGATACATATAGATTAACTTACATTGAAGAGGATTTGGAAGAAAAGTCAAAAAGGGAAAAGAAAACCTTAGTTTAAGTGTTCCGTTAAAAACAATTGATGGATTAGTCAAAAATTATGAAACTGATAGATGAAGAAAAATATAACTTTAAAATCAGACGGTTCAAAAAGTATTTTTTTCCAATTTTTCAAATGTGGAAATTTTGACTCGTACAATTGATCTGCAATTTCCAGATTACAAGTCAATTTTAAATAATTCTCAGCATAATAAAAATATTGTTAAATACAAAGGACTTTTTATCAGTATTAAAAAGAACTTCTATATTTGTAAGAGAAAATAAGGAATCTAAAAATGGTGGAATATTTCAATTTTGCCAATAATAAGCTGTTGCTTACTGGAACAAGTGAAAAATGCACAGATAAAAAGAGGAAATTGTAACAATTCAGGAAGGTGAGGATTTAAAAATTTCATTAAATGTCAAATTTTTGCTTGACTACATTTCTACAATTGAAGGGAAAGTTACAGTTCTAGAATTGTTAAATAACAAGAGTTCAGTAATTGTAAGAGATGAAGATAATGATAAATCACTGTATTTCACAATGCCATTGGCACTTAGGGAAAGTTAATTAATTTTATGAAGGGAGACTTTAATTAATGAAGAAAAAAAGCTTAAAACCAATCGGAGACAATTAGATGGTTAGTATTTTTCATTCTTACCAGAATTTATGACTCTATTATATGTTATTGTTAGAAGTATAATCAATCCTTATTTCTTAAACTATTTCTTATTACTGCATTATTTTTTTCAGTTTTTCATAACAATATACACTTATTTAAAAAGCAGGATTAATGGTTTGTTCATATTTCATATTAGTTAAAATAAACAATAATGAAAACAGATGATAATAAAAGACAATCTAAGAGAAATATTTTTTTACATTAGTAATGGTAATGATGAATTTGGTATTATTACTTCTGATTATAATTCCTATGCATATTTCTATGCATTAACAAGCATTTTATAACTCAATTTTTTTAGATAAAATAACAGAAAGGAGAATATGCAGTGCCTATAAAAAAATACCAAATAACTTACCAGCTGTAGATATTTTTAGCAAAGGAGAACATCTTTGTAATGGATGAAAAATAGGGCATTGTCGCAAGATATTCGTCCTTTAAAAATTTATAATAATAAATCTAATGCCTACAAAAATTGAAACGGAAACTCAATTGCTAAGATTACTTAGTAATACTCCACTTCAAATGGAAGTAACTTTTTTTAAAAATGACATCGTATGTATCAAAAATATTTCAAAGGAACATATGTCCAATTTTTATAAAACTTTTGAAGATATAAAAAAATGAATATTTTGATGGTCTTATTATAACTGGAGCACCAGTGGAAAAACCTTCCTTTTGAAGAAGTCATTTACTGGAAAGAACTTTCCAAAATAATGGAATGGAGTAAAACTCATGTTTATTCAACAATGTGTATTTGCTGGGGAGCACAAGCAGCACTTTTATTATCACTATGGAATACAGAAATATCCTTTGAAGGAAAAAAACTTTTTTGGAATTTATCCTTTAAAAAAATTGATATTTATCATACAATGCTGTTACGTGGATTTGATGAAGTGTTTAATATGCCGCAGTCACGACATACTGAAGTACATGCCCAAGATATTGAAAAAGTACCTGAACTGGAAATTATAGCAAATTCTCAAAAGGCGGGAGTGAGCATTGTAAGAACTAGAGATAAACGTAACATATTTATTATGGGACATTTGGAATATGACAGAATGACGCTTGCCAAAGAATACGAAAAGAGATTTAAAATTAGGAAAAATATAAAAAGTCCCATTTAATTACTATCCAGATGATGATACAAGCAAAGAGCCGCTTTTTTTGTATGGAGAGCTCATGCAAATCTATTATTTTTCAAACTGGGTAAATCATCATGTTTACCAAGGAACACCATATGATTTGACAGAACTGGAAGAAATTTCTAATTTTTCATATTTAATAAAAAAATAAATTTAAAATTTTTAAAATAACAAAAACTGTTTTATAGAAAAATTTTTTTATCTAAACAATAATATTATTTATTGATTAAAGAAAATAAATTCTATTTAACAGTTTTTTTCTTTATATTTTTCTTTATAAATGTTAATTTAAACTATAATTTCTTAATTTATTCGATTTTGCCAATTAATTTGCTGATTTTGGAGATTCAGTACTGTAAAGTGAAATATTTTTCCAATAATGGAGAGTCCATAATATCAAAAAGGCATAACCCATCCACCTCCATTAGAATCAAGATTTACTTCACGTCCTATCTTTTCTCCAGCTTTTTTTGAATACAATATATATAAATTGTGAACAATATAATCTTTTATCAAAAATTTTTATGAAAAGTTATTCCATAAGGTTTAGTAGTAGTTTCGTCAATTTCTTTTAAATAGTGCGGCTTTAAATTTATCATCAATTCCCTTTTAGTCTAAAAATTGCGATTTTTCGGTTTTAGAGTTTGCCAAACATAAAGAGGGCTCTCGCTATATCCAGCAGAATAAGACGGAAATTCAACCACTTTTTTTATGTTCGTTTAAGACAGCTGCATGCCCCCACATTGAACGTAAAGGTTGGTTTCTTTGATAAAAATAAGGATATCACCAGGCTCCAGTTTATCTACGTTGGAAATAACTTCTCTTGGCGAGTACCAGAAATATTTGTCTTTATTCGTTTTACATACGAGTGCAAAAGTTAGCATAAAAAAATAATAATATTCTTCTAATGTTTAACTTTTAAGTAAATGTTCATAATTTATTCCTTTCTTATAATTGATTAATAATAAAAAAACTGAACTATAATTTTAAAAATCTTAAATTTTTGGATTTTTTTCAAGGCAGTTTTAGTATATTATATAAAAAAAGATTGAAATTAGTCCAGTTTTATTTTTTTATATAAAGATATAATTTATTTATAATAACAAAAATATTAATTTTTTTGAAAAATTTTTAAAAAAATAGCTTGTATTTTTTTCTAAGTTTATGTTTTAATTAAAATAGGGAAATTAAATAAAATTAAAAATATTTTTAGAGTAAGGAGGAATGAATGCAAACTAATACAGCTTTGATAGAACGAAAAAAAAGAATTGATTCCAATATGTCCCAAATTAAGCATAAAATTGTGGTAATGAGCGGTAAAGGTGGAGTCGGGAAGACAACGACGGCTATTAATTTAGCTTATGGATTATCATTACGAGGATATAAAGTTGGTGTTCTTGATGTTGATTTACATGGACCTAATGTTCCAATTATGTTTGGAAAAGAAGGAGTGAAGCTTTCAAAGATTTCTGAACCATTAGAAATAACAGAAAATTTACATATATCATCTCTTAGCTTTTTTGTTCCAGATAATTCACCAGTAGTATGGAAAGGACCACAAAAATTACAGCAATAATGGAAAATGCTGGAAGGAATTAAATGGGGCGAAATTGATTTTTCTCATAGTAGATCTTCCACCGGGAACAGGCGATGAAACATTAGGCATTGCACAGAATATCGGAACAGATTCAAAAAGCGGTAATTGTTACAACTCCGCAAAAAGGTTTCTTTTACTGGATTCTACAAGAGCAATAAATTTTGCTAAATTAATTAACTTAAATGTGCTTGGAATAATCGAAAATATGAGTGGTTTTATTTGCCCTGATTGTCAAAAGGAAATAAATATTTTTAAAAAAATGGTGCAGAAAAAAATGTCCATGGAAACAAAAAAACAGACTTTCTAGGTTCAATACCATTAGATGAAAATATAGTAGAATCTAGTGATAACGGATTACCATTTATTTCAAATGATTCCGTAGTATCGAGAAAAATGAATGATGTAATTGCTAGAATAATCGAAAAAAATTAGAATTGGAGAGGTAAATAAGAAGGAAAGGAGAAGTATAGTAATATAGTTATTATACAATGTTATTATACAATAGAAAAATGAAAAGTATTAGTATTCAATAAAAATGAAAAAAACAAGAATGGTTGTAGGTCAATTATTAAAAGAATTAAGTTTTAATGTTATATTGGCAGAAAATGAAGAACAGTTATTAGATGCACTAAAAACAGAATCACTTGATATTTCTTTTTAGATATTAGTTCTATAGAAGATTTTCCATTGGCAATAGAAAGAATATTGAGATACAAGAAGCAAAGCTATATTTTGATGGCAATTGAGCAAGATGATAGATATGCTAAAAACGGAAGCCTTATTAAAAGGAATAGACGATTATGTTTATAATGATTTTAGACTAGAAGAACTTTCAGCTAAATTCAGAGCTATAGTTAGAATTTTGAACAAGCGGTTGACTGAAGATGAAATGGGAATTTTTGACAGCTTATGATTTGACATTAAATCCTGCGAATAGAGAAGTTAAACGTGATGGAAAAGAAATAGAATTAACAAACAAGGAATTTTTTTACTGCTTGAATATTTCTTAAGAAATAAAAATAGAGTTCTTACAAGAACTATGATTTCAGAAAAAAATCTGGGATATAGATTTTGTTTCAGAAAGTAATATTGTAGATGTATATGTTAATTTCTTGAGATCAAAAAAATAGATAAAGGATTTGATCAAAAAAATTATAAAAACTGTAAGAAGTGTTGGATATATTATAAAAAGAGTAATTATTCATAATTGTAATAATAACAAATTCATAAAAAAATATAAATTTTTATTGATTTTTATAAAAAAATAATATGCTAAAATGTATCATAACAATAGATTAGGAGTGATAAAAAAATGTTTAAAACAAATAGAATTATCTTATAAATTTGACGCATTAGAACCAAATATTGACACAAAAACAATGGAAATCCATTATGGGAAACACCATGCAACTTACACTAATAACTTGAATGATACGTTAAAAAAATAATGCACCAGAATTTTTTTAGAAAAACCGATTGAGGAAATTTTGGAAAATTTAGAAATATTACCAGAAAGTATACGTGGAGCTGTTAGAAATAATGGAGGAGGTTTCTATAATCATAATTTATATTTTTGAAATAATGGGGCCTAACGCTGGTGGAGAACCTACAGGCGAACTAGCAGAAAAAAATTAATGAAGCATTTGGAAGTTTTGAAACATTTAAAGAAGAATTTTTCAAAAAGCCGCAGCAACAAGATTTGGTTCTGGATGGGCTTGACTTTGTTGTAAATAAAATGGAAAAATTAAAAAGTAACTTCAACTGCAAATCAAGATAACCCATTAATTCCAGGAGCAACAACTTGTGGATGTTCAGAAGGAACTCCGATTTTAGGAATAGATGTTTGGGAACATGCATATTATCTAAATTATCAAAATAGAAGACCAGATTATATTTCAGCATTTTTGAATGTTATAAACTGGGATGCAGTAGCTAAAAAAATATGCAGATGCGAAATAGTAAATAACAAAATAAGTTAAAATTAAAAAAATCAAATAATTAAGAAATATAAAAATATTGCTATAGATTGAATTGGATAAAATTAATAATTATTTAATTTTTGTTTCCAGTTCAATCTTTTTTTATTTTTTTATAGGACAAACTTTCAATTCTTCATGATTTTTAGTTGTATAAAATAATATTTTTTTGTTATAATATTATTGAAAATAAATTAGAATTAGGCTATGTCTGAAATCCCAAAAATCTATGTTATTTTTTTAATATTTTTATTGTATAAATTATACAAATCACGATAAAATCAGTGTTTATAATTTTTTTGATTTTTGGAAAAAAATTTATTAAAAAAATACCTCATTTTTAAAATTTTCAGACACGCTCTATGCAAGTAATGAATAATCGGTTATTTTTTTAATTAAAATATTCACTTTTTTATAAAAATTTGAAATTTAAAAAAATACAAGGAGTGATTTTTTTATGAAAAAAATTTTTTTAATTATTATTGGAATTATGGGATTAATTTTTTTGCAAGGAATATATGCTGGAAATAATACTTCTAAAAAAACTTTACAAAATGAGAATAAAAGTAACAAAAATTATTTGATATGGAGAAGCTGAATAAATTTGAAAAAGATAAGAAAAAAATATTACGGAAAAATTAAAAATTTAAGTAAGGAACAAGCAATTGAAATTTTTTTAATACATACTATAAAAAAAATACTTCTGAATATTTATATGAGAATGGCGACACTATGCTGGATAAAAAGTGTTCGAGAAAAATCATTTAGTGAAAAATGAAATGAAGCAAATTAATGAGAACTTTTTAAATAAATATGGATTGGAACTTTATCATGCAGGAGAAGGAACATTTGCTGTCAGAACATATTCAAATTTTTATTATGATATATTTAAAGATTATTTAAGCGATGACTATAAAGAATATTTGAAAATAATTGTTAAGGAAAGCGAAGAACCATTTGCGAGCGACGGTGGTGTAATAATCCCTGTTGATGAATTAGGAGATAGAATTATAGTTTGGGAAAATTTTATGAAAAAAATATCCAAATTTAGATAAAAAAATTAAAAACTTAATTAATAAAGAGTTATTAGAGTACAGAAATGCTTATATTCTTGGATTAGACAATACTCCTACAATGGACGACGTAAAAAATATTAAATGAAAATAACATAGAATTTAACAGATTTATAAAAATATCCAAATAGTCCAACAACAGAAATTATAAAATATTTACAAAAAAATTATCAAAAATAAAGATATTCAAAGTGTGATTTATAAAAAAACTACAAAAATATTTTCATATAGAATATAAATCTTCTTGATAATCTAATTAAAGAATTAAAGTTATTCGAGAATTAAAAATATTTAAAAACATAGTCTAAAAACTGTATAATTAAAATAGTTTGAAGATTATGTGTGTGAAATAACTAAAAAGCTATAAAGAACTAAATGCTAAATGAATGTATTAAAAAAAGAAAAAAATAAATTTGTATGAAAAATTGTTTATAATTTTTTTCTATTTACGTTAAAAAAATATTTATTTAATTTTTGAGTTAGAAAAATATTTGATATTTAAAGTTGACTAGTATACTTTAATCTGATATACTTACATTGTAAAACAATAATTAATGGAGGAAAATTATGGCAGAAAAAAATAACTAAAGATATGAATATAATGGAAGCGGTGGAAAAATATCCGATTATTGCTCAAGTACTTATGAGATATGGGCTTGGATGTGTGGGATGTATTATTTCAAGTGCTGAAACTTTAGGTGAAGGAATTGCTGTTCACGGATTAAATCCTGATATAATAATTGATGAAGTGAATATGATTCTTGAAAAACAAGAAGGGTAGTAAAATAAGTTTCTATTTTTAATAAGATTTTTATAATAAAAAAAGTGTACTACTGATAATTAAATATTTTAGTACACTTTCTTTTTATTTTTATAATATTAATAAAAAAATCCGTAAATAATATTTGTTAATAAAATTATGCCAACTAGGAATCTATTTATAAATTTAAAAATATCCTGACTGTTAAAAGTAAAACTTAATATTAGATTTAAGAAAGAATATATTAAGAGTACTAGTGAAAAATTTTTAAAAATTAAGTATTTAGGGTTTTTAGCAATATCAATGCTGGGGTAACAAATATCTGAATGAAGTAAAAAAAGCTGTACAAAAAAATATAGTTAAAACTTCAAATAGCAATATAAGTATAGTTATTCTTTCAGCAAATTGAACCCTTTTATTATTTAGAAACAAAAGCGATACCATAGAGTATATTCTTACAAAAAGTAATAATAATGTTAAAAAAAGTAAATGCATTAATCATATTTGACTCTTCTCCATATTTTTGTTATATTTTTATTTTTTTACCGTTTACATCTTATCATATTTTAAATAAATTCTCAAGAAAAGAAAAAGAATTTTAAATATGAATATTACAATAAATGCTTTTCTCTTGCCATTTTTTTCCAGTTTTCTTATTCTATCTTCAGTTGAAGGGTGGGTACTGAATAAATTTTTTAAGTTTGTCAAGGCTTGAAAGAGGATTTATGATAAACATATGTGCTGTTGCAGGATTTTTCTTTACTCATTGAAAGATTGTGGCTATAATATTCCAATTTCTTTAAAGCATTTCTTAAGTATAAAAGGATTACCTGAAAATTCAGCACCAGCTCTATCAGCCATGTATTCCCTTTTTCTTGAAATAGACATTTGAATAATAGAAGCCGCAATTGGAGCTAAAAGAGAAATTAGTAATGTACCAGCAAGATTGTTATTTCTTCTTGAGCGATTATTATTCTGAAAATACGGTAAAAGAGTTATAATATATGAGATAGCTCCAGCAAAAGTGGCAGCAATGGTACTTATCAGGATATCCCGATGTTTTATGTGTCCTAGTTCGTGAGCTAAAACCCCAGCTAATTCATTATTATCCATTAATTCAAGTAATCCTGCAGTACAGGCAACAGCTGCATTTTCAGGATTTCTCCCAGTTGCAAAGGCATTTGGCTGACGTTCAGGGATTATGTAAATTTTTGGCATTGGTAATTGGGCATTGTTTGCCAGACGTTGTACTAGTTTGTAAAGCTCAGGATTATTATATAAATTGACTTCACGTCCATGATAGGCTTTAATAACCATTTTATCACTAAACCAGTAACTGTAAAAACTCATTCCGCCTGCAATTAAAAGACCAAGTAAAGCTCCTTTAGAACCTCCCATTACTTGACCAACGATTACAAAAAGAACAATTAATATAAACATCAAAAAACCTGTTTTCATAGTATTTATGAACATAAATAAAAAAATACCTTCCTTTCTTCTTTCTTCTTTTTTTAAAGACATTATATTATAAATTAACTTATTTTTTTCAATATTATTATTTACTATATCAACGTTTTTTTCATTTTTTTATAAATAAATTTTTTTATTCACAGTATTTATTATCGGACATATTAGATATTAGTAGTATTAGTATTAGAAGAGGATATTAGAAAAAGAAAGAAAAAAAGTAAGAAGTAAAATAATAATAAATAAAAATAAGCGGAACTTAAACAAATTCAAAAATCAATCAATTATATAATCTATAAAAATAGAGTAGAGAAATCATCTATAAATTAATTGTCGCGTAGGTTGTCGCGTAGGAAAAAAATAATAAAAAAATATGATAAAATATTGCTTTATAACTTGAAAATTATAAAAAGATTGTAAAAATATATATGATGTTTATAAAAAAATTTAAGATATATCAAGAAAGGAAAATAATATATGAAAAAAATTTTCAAAAATTTTTATTTCTAATTACAGCATTAACAATGATTTCTAGCTGTACAGTTGCGCCACTTACTGGGAGAAAGCAATTAAAACTTATAAGTGATGAAAGCGTTATTTCCAGTTCTTCTTCTGCATATGCTAAACTTATATCAGACGCAAGAGCTAAAAATTTATTGGCAAATAATACACCAGACGGGGAACGATTAAGAAGAATTGGCGGAAGAGTAAAATCGGCTGTAGAACAATATTTAACTTCAAACGGAATGTCGAAAAAAATTATCTAATTTAAACTGGGAATTTAATTTAATAAGAAGTGATCAAATAAATGCTTTTTGCTATGCCAGGTGGTAAAATCGCTTTTTATACTGGAATTATGCCAGTTTTAGGTAATGATGCTGGAATTGCATTTGTAATGGGACATGAAATTGGACATGTTATTGGTGGACATCATGCTGAAAGTTCAAGCGGAAGAGCTTTGGCAGGAATTGCTGCGACAGTAACAGATGTGGTAACAGGAGGAAATGCTGTATCTTCTCTTGTTTCTGGTGGACTTTCAATTACTCTTTTGAAGTTTAATAGAACTCAAGAATATGAAGCAGACAAATATGGAATGATTTTTTTATGGCAATGGCAGGATATGATCCAGCTGAAGCAATAAGAGCCGAAGAAAGAATGGAATCACTTCTTTCATCAAATAAAAGAGTAGAAATTTTATCTACACATCCATCTGGAAAAAAATAGAATCGAAGCAATGAAAAAGTTTTTACCTGAAGCAATGAAATATTATAGTGCTAGATAATTTATACTTTTGCAATTGAAAAAAATGTAAGCAGGAAAAAGAAAGGAAATGTTGTTTGTGAAAAATAAGATAAGCATAGCTCCAATGGTAGATAGAACAGACAGAAATTTTTAGAAATTTTTGTGAGAATGATAAATAAAGATGTTCTTTTATATACTGAAATGATAACAGCACAGGCTATTATTAATACAAAAGATTTAAATTATCTATTAGGTTTTGATAAAATAGAAAATCCCATTGTCTTACAGATTGCGGCTACTAATCCGAAGGAAGTATACGAAGCGGTAAAAATTGCTGAAAAATATGATTATGATGAGATTAATCTTAATATTGGATGTCCTTCTGACAGAGTGTCAGGTAATATGATGGGAGCTTATCTTATGGCATTTCCAGAAGTGGTAGCAGACATTATAAAAGCTATGAAAGATGCGACCAATAAATCTATTTCAATAAAGCATCGAATTGGAATTGATGGGAAAAATATATTGCCTGACTATTTTGAAAGAACGTTGCTGGACAAGTATGAAGATATGATGAATTTTTATTAATATAACTAAGAAAAACAGGTGTAAAATAAATATATAATTCATGCAAGGATAGCTGTACTAGCAGGACTTGATCCAAAAACAAAAACCGTAGTATTCCACCATTGAGATATGATGAAGTTTATCGTGTAAAAAGAAAAATCCAGATTTACATATAGAAATTAATGGGGAAATAAAAAAAGTATTGATGAGATTGATGAACATTTGAAATATACGAATTCTGTAATGATAGGAAGGGAAATTTATGATAATCCTATGATTTTAACTGAATTTGGGAAATATTATGGGAAAAGATATAAATATTACACGTGAAGAAATTATCGAAAAAAATGATTTATTATGTGGAAAAATATGGAAAGACAGAGTATTCGTCCACATTTGTTCTTAATGCATACTCACGGACTATTTTATAATGTTCGTGGCAGTAAATTTTGAAAAAGAGCAATTAATGATCCAAAAAGCAAATTCTGAAACATTAAGAAAAATTATTGAACGAAATAAAAAAATTATTAATTAGCAATTTAGTTATATTGTACTTACTATCTAATAAAAAAATTATTAGGTAGTTTTTTTATTTATAAGGAAAGTAAATTTATCTTTTTTTATTGTATTTAAGCTATTTACATTTTCCCATTTTATGATATAATATGGTCGAAATTTCAGAAGGGAGATATTAAAAAAATGAATCAGACATTTGCAAGATTTTCAATGCTGGTTGGAGAAGAAGGAATTGAAAAATTACGTAATTCTAAAGTAATAGTTTTTTTGGAGTTGGAGGAGTTGGTTCGTATACGGTTGAGGCTTTGGCACGTTCTGGAGTGGGGTATATTACAATGGTCGATTTTGATGAGATTTCAGAATCTAATATTAATAGACAATTACATTCTTTGAGAAGCACAATTGGAAAATCTAAGACAGATGTTATGAAAGACAGAATTTTGGATATTAATCCAGATTGTGAGGTGGAGCTGATAAAAAAATTGGTTTATAAAGATTTTTGATGAAATTTTTTTGAGAATAATAGATATGATTTTGTTGTAGATGCAATTGATGTTATTGGGAGTAAAATTAATTTGATTGAATATTGCGTAAAAAAATAAAATAAACATTATTTCTTCAATGGGATTTGGAAACAAGATGCATCCTGAAATGGTGGAAATTTCAAAAATAAAAAAATACATCTGTCTGCCCAATGGCTAGAACAATTAGAAGTATTTTGAAAAAGAAAAAAATATTTTTTTGATATTCCTGTTGTATATTCAAAAAGAACAGCCTGTAAAGCCAGATAAATCAGAGTTGTTCAAGGAAGAAACTCCAACTGAATTTAGGGAAAACAATGAAGTTCCAAGAAAGACTACTCCTGGAAGTAATGCTTTTTGTACCAGGAACAGCAGGGCTTGTATTAGCATCTTATGTTGTAAGAAAAAAATTTTGGAATGGGATTAAATAAAAAGAGAGGTGAAGTTAATTGGCAGAAAAAAATGAAGTTTTTGAAGACAAATGAAAAACATTGAAATGTTAGAAAAAAATAGAAATAATAAAAAAATAGCTTTTTCAAATTGGGATCCAGATAGGAAAAAAATTTAATAATAAAAAAATATTAATTTCAATTGGTTTGGTGTTATGTATTTTTGGAATAATGGACAAAAATTTTTGAGCATACGATTTTTTTAATTTTTTTCAAGAACTTAACAATGCCTTATTTGGAAAAAAACATATGAAGAATCTAAAAAGATGTTTTTAACATTGTCCCTTTTAAAAAGGAACAACTGATATTATTGAGGGAAGTACGGTAAATGTCAGTATGATTGTAGGAATGGAAATTGAAATTGGAGATATTATTCAGCCAATTTACGATATGATAAATATTTTTGTGGAAAGTTTCGCTTGCAAGTGTAGTAATATTGAAATTAGAAACAATTTATTATGAAATTTTTTTAAAGTGAAGCTGGCTACGATTTTGACTTTTATTTCACTAATTACAATATTTCCATACACAATTTATAAAAAAATAAAATTACAGAAATTTTTAAAAAGATTTCTAAATATTCTTTTTACACTGCTTTTACATTTACATAGTTCTCCCAAGTGCAATATTTGTAAATTCCACAATTTCAAGCTATTTTTGAAAAAGAGTACAAAGAACCTGCAATTGTAGAACTGAATCAGGATTTAAACAGGCTTAATAAAGTAAAAAGATGAAATGCTCGTTTTAGACCAGTCTAAAAGCATTTTCAATATTCCTGGACAAATTGATAGTGCAAAAAGCTAAAATTGACAATTTTTTTCAAAAAGAAATAAACACTATTTCAAGAGATTTGGTGGAAAAATACGCCTGTTATTATTGGAATAATTTTATTATCATCAATTGTATTGCCTGTATTAATAGCAGTTTTACTTTTATATGGTTACAAAATCAATTATTTTTTTGAAAAGATAAACGGGAAAAAAAGTAAAGATTGAGGTTGATTGTTATGTTAGAAAATTTTATGTTAATAATGATTTGCATAATTTTATTTATATTATTTATGAAATTATTTAAGATAGCCTTATTTTTTTAATTTTTATTGGGAGGGTGCATTTACTTTTTTTAGGAGGCTTTTACGGAACAATAGTTGCAGTCATTATTTTTTTATAATTAACAGAAATAAAAGCTAAAAAAATTTAAATCTCTAGGTAATATTTTTTTATTATTTAGAGATTTTTTTATAAAAAAATTATGAAAACCAATGATTTCAAAATAAGACCTGTATTTTTTTGAGACTTTATATGTTAAAATAATACGTAATCATATAAAAACTAAAAAAATAATTTAGGAGAAAGTTCACGTGTATAAAATTAAAATTAATAATATGAAATTTCATTCATATATTGGTGTTTATCAGGAAGAAAAGAAAATTGGACAGAATATTGAGATTGATTTGATTATTTCTCTTTCAAAAAAATTATTAAAGATGACGATATTACCAGTACATTAAGTTACGGCGACTGTTATAGAAAGATTGAAAAAAATTGTAAAGGCAAGTAATGTGGATTTACTGGAAACACTTGCTTTTGGAAATTATAGAGGAAATAAAAAAATTGAATGATAAAATTGAAAGCGTTCAGGTGAATATACGAAAAATTAGCTGTTCCGATTAACGGAATTTTTGACAGCGTTGAGATTCAGATAAAGGATTAAATTTAGAATTTAGGAGTGAATAAATGAAAAAAATAAGGTTTATTTGAGTTTGGGAAGCAATATTGAAATAGACAGGAATATATAGAAAGTGCTATTGAATTAGTTGGAAAAAGAGAAGGAATTAAAATATTGAAAAAAATCTGGATTATATGAAACAAGTCCAGTTGGATATGTGGAACAGGATTTGTTTTTGAATGCAGTAATTAAAATTGAAACTGATTTTTTTCAGAAAGAGAAATTTTTAAAAATTATTAACAAAATAGAAAACGAATTGGATAGAAAAAAAGAGAAATCAGATGGGGACCTAGAACAATTGATATTGATATTTTAATTTTTTTCAGATAAAAAAATAAATGAAACAGACTTGATAATTCCGCATAAAGAAATGTTGAATCGGTTGTTTGTATTGGTTCCATTAATTGAAATTTACGATGGGGAATATTTTTGAAAAAGAAAAAAATTACTGAGAGAGTAGGGGAATTATTGGAAGTTGGAAATCAGAAAAATAGAAAAATTGTAATTTTGATTTAATTCACTAATTCATTATTTTATGTTTGTGTGTTGTAGTAGTTAAGAAGGAAATTTTATTGTTGAATTATTAATTTAACAACTATATTATCGGACGTAAATATAATATATTTAATTTATATAAATATTATTATATTATATAAATAAATGAATAAAAACAAATAATAAAAACAAAATAAAATATACATAAATAAAAAAAGAAAAGGAAAATTATAAAATAATGACAGAAAATAAAAAAATTTAGACATAGACAAAAAAACCAGATTAGAAAAATATAGAAAATGCAAAGTGAGAAATATTGATAAATATTGGTGAAGATATCAATAGAGAAGGGCTTATTGAAACACCAAAAAAGAGTTGCGAAAATGTATGAAGAAATTTTTGAATACAAAAATATAAATGATTTTGATAATTATAAATTATTTGAAGTTGATTTAGATAATTCACAGGAAATGATACTTATAAAGGATATACCATTTTTTTCAATGTGTGAGCATCATATGTTACCTTTTTGGAAAAGTTCACGTTGCATATATTCCAAGGGAGAATAAAGTTATTGGACTTAGCAAGATACCAAGACTTGTGGAATTTGTTTCACGAAAACTGAGTGTCCAAGAGGAAATTACAGTAAATATTGCAAAAAAATTGATAGAAATACTAAATCCATTGGGAGTGGCTGTTGTGGTTGAGGCACGGCATATGTGTATTGAAATGAGAGGGATTAATAAGGTTGGTTCTGTGACTAGAACATCGTTTTATAGTGGAGAATTTAAAGAGAATGTGGATAGGAAGAAGGAATTTTTGGATGGAATAAAAATAAAAATTTTAAGGATATTTTTTTAGTTTGGAGAAAAAAATATGATGGAGTTAATAACTAAGGAAAAAAATTTTATGAACTAATGGAAGAATATTCTGAATATATTTTTGGCAAAAAAATACGAGGATATATCTGAAAATTTATTACAAATATTAAAAGAGGATATTTATAAGAATGAAAATTCATACGACATACTGACACCTTTTTAAAGAAGGGGGAAAAGATTAGTTATTGAAATATGTATACAAATATCAGCCTAGAACTGGAAAAATTTTTAAAGGAAAAATTCTAAACTTTTTGGTGGAGTAGATTTAGATACAAAAATTAGAATATACAAAAGAAGAAGAACTTGGTAATACGTTTTTAGGATTAGAATGTAGTAATACAATAATCGAGATTGAAAGAGATTTTTATGGAAATAACTTATGTGATAAAGAGGAAAAATAAAACTATATCTAAGGAAATAAACAGGTATGGTTCTCTTCCAGAAAAAAATAAAAATGGCTTATTTTTTTATAGGTTTAGTGGCTTTTGGAACTAGTGGAATCGGATCTGTATTACCTTGTAACAGCTGGGATAGTTTTTGATGGATATATGGACTCGTACAAAAATTCCTAAAGGGAAACAAAAAGAAATGGTATAAATGGATGGAACAATTTATGCCGAAATTTGATTTAAAATCATTGGGTGGAACGTGTACAGATTTTATGAGTTTTTTGGATACAAGATATGAAGGAAATGAAAATGAAATTGAAACAACGCTATTTGTGAAAACACATTTAAAAGATGGAATTGTATATGCAATACAAAAATGGCGATATAGAAAAATATGAAGATACTTAGCAACCTGGTTGAAGCGATAGATAGATATTGTGAATATGTTTTGACAATGCATAAGACGGATTTTGATTTTACTCCATATTTTGAAACACTAAAAAAACTGGATGGAAAAAGGAGCAACTAATATTTCTATGGAAGAGGAAGATTTATATATGGTAGAAATAAGGGTGGCATATATAAAAGGTAAATATATAGGTAACAAAGAAAAAGGAGTTAAAATGGTATGAACAGATGAAATGGTATTTAGATTTTCATTCATTTGAAAAATAATTATGTAAAATTAAGAACAGATAATGATTTGATAATTCAAGATAATTCATTAAAAATATTTAGATACACCAACAGATAAAAAGAATAAAAGAAATGATAGAAAAAAATGAAAGTTGAAGAAATACAAATTTTTTTCGATTTTTAGATAGAGGGAAACCAACTGGTGAAAGTGATGATGTTGTTTTTATAACATTTAATAAAAAAAGAAGGATTGACTACTTTTTCACGTATGGGATGATTATACAGAAGAAACGGATATGAATGAAAAAAATAAATGAAATGAAATTGTTAATAGAACCAGAAATAGAAGAAATATTCGACTGGAAATGCAAAAAAATAAATTTCCTTATAATTATGTAAAGTTTGGAAAAAGGATTAATCCCTGAAGCGAAAAATAGATAGAATTTATAAGAAAATAACGAAGTGAGCAAAAATGTTTAAAAGAACTAATTATTATGTAAGACGAATAAATGGCAATAAAATAAATTTAGAAGAAGCTTTAGAAATGTTTGAAATAAAATATAAAAACTCACTAAAATTTAAATATGTTTCACAAGGCACAGGGTTAGATTTGATTGATATAGTAGAAAATGATCATTATATATCTAAAAGTTTAAACGTAAAAATGCTAAATGGAAAAATTTCTTTTGGAAGTATTTGATGAAGATGAGGAAGAGGATTATGAATATTATTATTATATAAATCCAAACGCACCGACAGCATTGACATATTATCCCTGATTATCCAGATTTAATAGACAATAATCTGCATAAAGTTCCTTTAAGTATGTTTACGGAAGATAAAGAATTTGTTTGTGAAGTTATAAAAGATTTTTGATAAAGGAAATACTGAAAAAAATAAAAGAAAATTAGGCTGTGTCTGAAAACTCGAAATCTATGTTATTTTTTTAATGTTTTTGATTTTTATAAATTATACAAATCACGATAAAATCAGTGTTTATTATTTTTTTGATTTTGGAAAAATTTGTTAAAAATTCATCATTTCGATAGTTTTCAGACACGCCCTATATTAAGAATAAATGGATAATGGATAAATATTAAGTAACAAAATTAATTTTTTTAGAGTATTTACAGGAGAAGTATAGTGTTAAAAAGATTTTTAAAAAAAGAAAAAGAAATGCCAAAAGAAATTATTGAAAAATATAAAGGGCAAGTGCCAGATGAGGTTATAGAAAATATGGAAAAAAATTATGGATTGGGAAGTTTTTTTGAATGGGTATCTAAGAGTAATAAATCCAGATGATTATAAAGAATTAGTAGAAGAAACTTACTTTAGAGGAAAAGAGTCAATACCTTTTGTTTACAACAGCTTTTGCAGATGTAATAACATGGCAAAAAAATAGATATATTGGGATTATTTTTATAAAGAAGAAGATTTTGATATAATAGATTCTGAATGGACTTTTTTTCAGATATATATACTGAAGAGAGCTTTTAGAAAAGAGTTTTTTTGATTTAAAATTATATGAAAAGGCTGTAAAAAAATATGGAGAATTAGAGTATAATCAAAGTTTTTTTGTTTTGTTCCATTATTAGGGTTAGGTGGGAAGAAAAGCATTGATAATTTAGATAAAAGGGATACTTTGACACATATTTACTTGATTACGGAGCTTGTGGGGAAAGTGGGAATAGATGATTAAAATATCACAATTTAGTTGGAGAGAAAGGAGATAAATTATGAAAAAAAGAATGGCAAGAAGAATTTTTTTGGAAAACAAAATGAGTTAATAAGAGCAATAGCACAACAGGTAAGCAATACAATACCAGATACTTGGGAGGAATTTTATTTTTCATGCAGATATAAATGATGATTTTTAGTGGAGGGGTGTATTTTTTTCTTTAATACAGAGGAAGATGTAAATTATATTTATTGTGAAGATATCCCTGAGATATATAATGTAGATGAAGAAGAATATTCAAATGAAAGGAGAAAAGTTATACAGACTATCAAAATCTTTAAAACAGTTATTTATAGAAAATAATCAAGAACCTTGGCAAGCGATAACGATAATAGTAGATGAAAAAGATCATTGAAAATGGATTATGACTATGCAGACTGGTTAAGTAGTCCATATACTCCAACACCATTGATGAACTATTTTGAGTACAAGTATTTGGGGAAAATACTGAAGATAAGGAAGAAGAAAAATTATTTAAGGAAATGGAGGAATATCAGAGTAAATTTAATAAGAAATAAAATGTTAAGAGATTTTTAAAAAAAGAAAAAGAAATGCCAACAGAAATTATTGAAAAATATAAAGAGCAAGTGCCAGATGAGATTATAGAAATTTGGAAAAATTATGGATTGGGAAAGTTTTTTGAATGGGTATTTAAGAGTGATAAATCCAGATGATTATAAAGAATTAGTAGAAGAGACTTATTTTTAGAGGAAAAAGAGTCGATACCTTTATTTGTAACGGCTTTTTGCAGATGTAATAACATGGCAAGAAAAATAGATATATTGGAATAATTTTTATAAGGAGGAGGACTTTGATATAATGGCTTCTGGAATGGACTTCTTTTTTTCAGATATATATACTGAAGAGAGCTTTAGAAAAGAGTTTTTGATTTAAAACTATATGAAAAAGCTGTAAAAAGATATGGAGAATTGGAATATAATCAAAGTTTTTGTTTTGTTCCATTGTTGGGATTAGGCGGAAGAAAAGCATTGATAATTTAGATAAAGGGATACTTTTGACACATATTTACTTGATTACGGAACTTGTGGGGAAGGTTGGAATAGATGATTAGAATTAAACTGGAATATCAAAATAAACTTAACAAATGATAATTTTTACAAAAATAGGAGAAAAAGTGATGAAAGAATCATTATATGGGGAAAAGAAAAGAGTAAAAATTGCTTGCAGAAATCTTTGGACAAAAATGAATAATCCAGCGAGTGAGGTTCAGGTTATTCATGTTAGTGGGACGAATGGGAAAAGGTTCGACTTGTTATATGATTAATAGCATTTTTGTATGAAATGGGATATGAAGTTGGATTATTTACGAGTCCTCAAATAACGACAATTTATGAATTGATTAAGGTTAATGGGGTTGAAATTACTGAACTGGAATTTGAAGAGTGTAAAAATAAGTTAAGACAGGTTTTGAATGAACTGGGTTTGAATTTGGAAAAATAATTTGTCATATTTTGAAATGGTGTTTTTGATTGCGATGATACATTTTAAAAATAAGGATGTGAATGTTCTGATTTTGGAATGTGGGCTTGAGGGAACTGATGCAACGAACGCAGTTTCAAAAATTGATTATACTATTTTTTTACAAAGATTGGAATTGATCATAAAAATATTTTTGGGGAATACTGATTGAGGAAATTTGTCAAACAAAGTCAAAAAGATTATAAGAAAAACAGAGCAATGTTATAATTGCTCCAAATCAGAGAGATGTAGTTTATGAAATTTTTGGAAAAAGAAGCAAAATATAAAAATTGTGATGTTTTTTTCAGCTGAAAAAAATATAAAATTGAAAAAGTAGAAAAATAAAGAAAAGAATAGACAAAATATTTACGAAAAAAAGAAGATTTTAAATCTGAAAACGGTTTAGAATTTCAAAATAAAGTTAAAGCTGAAATAATTGGAAATTATGATTTTTGAGAAAAATTTTAAAAATAATGAGTATTTTTTTAAATTTGGGCTAAAAGGCGAACAACAGTTGGAGAATCTAGCGACAGTTTTAACGTGTTATTTTTAGATTTTTTGACAATTCTAAAAATAGTGTAGAAAATACAGAGGAAAATATTAGATAGAGCTTTGGGAACATTACAAATTGCAGGACGGATGGAAAAAGTTGAGGAAAATTAAAAATGTATATTTGGATGTGGCACATAATGAGGATAGTGTTGAGGCATTTGTAGATTATGTTAAAAAAAAATTTTTATAATAGGAAAAATTTTTTTGTAGTTGGATTTTTAAAGGATAAAGAAGTGAAGAAATGTAAATCTTTTAAAAATAGTTGGGGATAATTTTATATTGACAGAGCCGAATAATGAAGAAAGAAAAATTGGATTCAGAGATTTTTGGAAAAAATATTTTGAAGATAAAAATTGAAAATCCTAAAAAAATATTATAATTTCTGAAAAAAATATTGAAAAGGCTTTTTGAAAGCGTTGGAATTGAGGGAGAATGAAGATGAGTGTATTTTTTTGTGGTAGGATCATTTTTATTTGTTAGGGGAAGTTAAAAAGGTTATTGAAAAAAATATTTTTAATTTAATCAGAATAAAGATTTAAAACAGAAAAACAGATATATCATTTAAGAAGGAAAGAAATAAAAAAATGATTAAAATTAATGAAATTAAGAATAAGGGATTCAAAAAAATATTATTATTGAATTTAATGGAAATAAAGAAGAACTGTGTAAATTTGAGAATTTTTGGAAGAGAAGAATATTTTTTTCATTTAATAAAAAATGAAGAAATTACAGCTATTTTTTTAAATATTCAGAATTAAAAACAACTGGTTGAGATTTTTGAAAAGAAAAATAATTTTGAATTTGAAAATGGAATTAATAAATTGGAAGAGATTTTGCAAGAGAATAGGCTGATTTGGAAAGGAAATAATTTTGAGTTTGATTTGACGACGGATTCTGTAATTTATTCTATTTTGAATATTACGCCAGATTCATTTTTATGACGGAGGAAGAAATTCAAGTGTAGATAAGGTTTTGAAACGAGTTGAGGAAGATATTAGAAATGGGACTAAAATATTTGAATTTGGGGAAAAATCGTCTAAGCCTAATTTTGACGATATTTCGGCAGAAGAAGAATGGAATCGGATTGAAAAATATATTGAGGCTGTGAAAAAAGAGTTCCCAGATATTGTGCTGGCTTTGGACAGTGATACTGAGGAAGTTATTGAAAAAGGACTGGATGCTGGTATTGATATTATTAATGATTTTAACGGATTTACTTCGGAAAAGAAATTGAAATTAGTTGAAAAAAATATAAACCTGCGTTGGTTGTTATGAATAATGGGCGATTTGATGAAATTCCGAACTTGAAAAAAATTATTTGGAAAAATTATTTTGATGAGCGAGTAAAAGCAATTTTAGAAACTGGGATTGAAAGAGAAAAAATTTCGATAGATCCAGGAGTTGGGTATTCTTCAAATAACAGCATGAATACGCCTGAAGATATGGAAAGAATTAAGTCAGTAAAATATTTACGAGATATGAAATTACCAATTATGATTGCAATTTCGAGAAAAAGTTTTAATGAGAAAAATATTTGGATTATCGCTGGAAGAAAGATTGATGGGGACACTTATGTTTGAGAGTTTGATGGTTCAGGATGGGGGAAGGATTTTAAGGGTTCATGATGTGAAGGAAACTAGGGATATTTTTGAATATGCTTGAAGTTTATAATAGATTTTTAGTTTAAATTTAATGAAACTTATTCATAGATAGCAAGGGGTCAAGACCCCTTGTCAGAAAACTAGAAAAATTAAGATATATTATTAATGAAATTTTTATAGACTTTTACAAAATAACATAACTAACAGTAAAAAAATAAAAAAAGGAGAAAATTTTGAAAATAGAAAATTTTAATTTTTAAAAAGCATTTACAAAAATTTAGCAAAATACAAGCCTGAATTTAAAAACAAAATTGAAAAAAATTCTAGAAAATATTATTACAAGAAAAATTAGAGAATTTAACAAACAGAAAATCAAAAGTTCATTTATCAGCAAGTGCAGTTGTTTTTAATGAAAAATAAATGCTATTTTATAAAACATCCATATTTAAAACTATTTTATTGCCAGCAGGACACGTAGAAAAAGATGAAATACCTTTTAGACACTGCCATTCGTGAGTTTTTATGAAGAGACTGGTTTTTTGCAAAAACTTGATGAAAATATGCAGAATTTTGGGCTTATTGATGTGAATGTGATTGAGATTCCTGAAAATCCTGTGAAAAGTGAAGGGGACATATTCATATTGATTTTCGGTATAAACTTGTTTTGGATGAAGAGAGAAAGGGCAAAAGGCTGAGTTGGAGTGGTTTTTTTGTTTGGGGAGGATGAGGCTGATCAGGAATTTAAGCGGTATTATAGATATTTAGATTATTGAAATATTATTTTTATAGTTTTAAAAAAAGAAAAATGATTAATTTTCTATTTTTCTTTAACGAAGACATGATATACTAAAAATTATAAAAATACAAGGAAATGATTATTGTAAAAAGAAACTATTTTATTGTTGTAATATTAAGATAGTAATATAGGATTTTAGTAATTATTGAATTTATTTAAAGGAGAGTTTATGATTTTGTATTTATTATATTAAGTACTGTTTTCTGGGGTAAGTTTTTCAGAGATAATTGGGGTGATGCTTTGGGATTTTGGGAGGAAACTATTATTTTTAAAGAACTAGAAGGGAATCATCGTTGCCGTAAACTTACTTATTTTTAGAAAGGAAACATGATCCGATTTCTGATGTTGTTTATGGTTATTTTTAAATGTGAAAATTTTTAGGAAATAGAAAATTTTATTTTGAAAGTAAAAATTCTAAATTATTAAAAATTATAGAATTAGATGACATTAAATAACGATTTTTGAGTATAAAGGAGTTAAAAACTTCTTTTTGCAATTATTTTGATTATATGATAAGATAAAAGTAAAACAGGTGTGGAAAGTGAAGTAAATTATGAAAAATTACATAAAAATATGAGTAAAAAAAGATTTAGTGTTACTAAACATACGGAAGATGTATGATTCTTATGGATATAAAAAGATTTCTCTTCGAGTTTTTGAGGAATATGATTTGTACAATGAAAATAAGGATTTTTATTGACAGGAATGTATTGACTGTTATGAGTCCAAATGGAAAATTGTTAGCTTTTAAGACCTGATATTACGTTGTCAGTTGCTAAAAAGGTGTCTAAAGATCAGTCTTTGAAATACAGTAAAATTTATTATCAGGAAAATACTTACAATCTAACAAAAATATGTTGGTTACGAAGAGGATGAACAGCTGGGGATTGAATTAATTGGGAAAGAATCGACGTTTTTGGATTTTGAGATTATTAATCTTGCAGTAAAAAGTTTAGATATTATAAATAAAAAGTATGATTGTTTTTGTCGCATGCGAGATTTATTTCTTCGATTTTTGAAAATTTCGATTTGGAATATGAAACAAAAGAGCAAATATTGGATTGCATTAATAGAAAAACAGCCACGATATACAAAAATACTAAAAAGAAATGAACATATTTCAGAAAATGTGAAAAATTAATTTATAAAATTCCTGAATTATCGGGGAATTTGGAAAATATTGAAAAAGGAACTTTTAAAATATGAAATAAATGACAATACGAAAAAAATATTATCTGAACTTAAACAGCTAAACAGTTTATTGATGAAATTTTACAAGAAATCAAAAATTGTATTTGACTTTTTCTGTTGTAAAAAAATCTAAATTATTACAACGGAATTATTTTGCAAGGGTATATCGAAGACTTTCCAAACGTAATTTTAACTGGTGGCAGATACGACAAATTGTTTGAAAAATTTGGGGTTGATACTGGAGCTGTTGGATTTGCGATTTTGACTGATGGGCTGAAAGGGTATTATAAAGATGAGAACAAAAATGATTTTTGAAGTTTTGATTGTTTATGATAACAGTGATTTTTGAGAAAATTAGTTGAAATTATAAATGATTTTTCAGAAAAAGGGGCTTAGAGTACGGACAGAACATATTGAGAATTTGAGGGAAAAATGAGAGTGAGATTTTTAATTTTGATGAAAAGTATTTGTTTGAAAACGGGGAATTGAAAAAGGGAGGAATAGTATGATAAATATAGCTCTTCCTAAAAGGGAGATTAGGAAATAAAGTATATGACTTATTTGAAAAAAATAGGCTATGAAAGTGCAGAAATGAAAGAAGACAATAGGAAACTGATTTTTGAGAATGAGAAAAAATATTAGGTTTCTTTTGGTGAAACCGTCAGATGTAGGGGTCTATGTTGAAAAGGGAAGTGCGGATATTGGGGTTGTAGGAAGGGATATACTGCTTGAAGAAAATCCTGATGTGTATGAATTGATGGACTTAGGATTTGGGAAATGTAAGTTTTCGATTGCGGGTCCAGTGGATTTTAAGGAAAATTTTGATAGACCTCTTGTGGTTGCAACGAAATATCTTAATGTGGCAAAAAAATTATTTTGATTCGATTAACAGAGATGTGGAGCTTATAAAATTAAATGGTTCCATTGAGATTGCACCGATTTTGGGACTTTCGGATGTGATAATGGATATAGTTGAAACTGGGACAACTTTGAAGGAAAATAATTTGAAGGTTCTTACAAATATTGAAGATATAAGTGCTAGATTTGTTGCTAATAAATCGAGTTACAGATTTAAAAAAATAAAAATTGAAGAAATTGTTAATAAAAATAAAAAGAAATTTTGTAAATAGTTTAAAAATTAAACAAAATATAGTAGCTACACAAAAACATTCATAATTTTTTAAGGCTTATTTTTAAATAAAAATTACTATGAAAATATTTAAATAAATATAATAAAAAGAAGTGGAGTGATGCGTTATGATTAAGACGATCAAGTATTCAAAAGATGTTGATTTGGAAAAGGAGCTTGCTAGAAGCCAGTTTTCGTACGATGATGTAAATGAAACTGTGGAAAGCATTTTGAAAGATGTTAAAGCTAGAGGAGATAAGGCTTTGATAGAATACACTGAAAAAAATTTGATGGTGTAAAACTGGAAAATTTGGAAGTTACTGAAGAAGAAATTCAAGAAGCATTTGACACAATTGACAAGGAATTAATGGAAGTTATTCAGTATTCGCATGACAACATCAAGAAATTTCACGAAAAACAGGTTAGGAATGATTTTTTAATAAGACAGGAAAATGGCGTAATTTTGGGACAAGTAGTTAATCCGATTGAAAAAGTTGGACTTTATGTGCCTGGGGGAACAGCGGCTTATCCTTCGACTGTGCTTATGAATGCAGTTCCAGCTAAAATTGCAGGATGTGATGAAATTATAATGGTAACACCGCCAACTGCAGATGGAACAATTTTATCCTCTATTCTTGTTGCAGCAAAAATTTCTGGAGTTGACAGAATTTTTAAAGTAGGTGGAGCTCAATCAATAGCTGCTCTTAGTTATGGTACAGAAACTGTTCCAAAAGTATATAAAATTGGCGGACCAGGAAATATTTACGTTGCAATGGCTAAAAAAATGGTTTATGGAGAAGTTTCAATTGACATGATAGCAGGACCAAGTGAAGTGCTTATAATTGCTGATGAAAGTGCAGACCCAGTTCATACAGCGGCAGATTTATTGTCACAAGCGGAACACGATAAACTGGCAGCCTGCATATTAGTTACGACTTCTGAAAAATTAGCAAATGAAGTTAGTAAGGAATTGGAAAAGCAGTTAAAGGAATTGCCGAGAGAAGAAATTGCAAGGGCATCGATTGAAACTCAAGGAAGAATAGTTATTGTAGACAATATGGATGATGCTGTCTTTGTAAGCAATTATGTTGCACCAGAACATTTGGAACTGGCAGTAGAAAATCCATTTGAATTATTGCCAAGAATAAAAAAACGCAGGATCAATATTTATGGGACACAACACGCCTGGAACCAATTGGAGATTATCTAGCAGGTCCAAATCACACATTGCCGACAAGCGGTACTGCCAAATTCTCTTCTCCACTCTCAGTAGACGATTTCGTTAAAAAATCTTCGTTTATTTACTATTCAAAACAAGGACTTGAAGAAGTTAAGGATAAAGTAATTAAGTTTGCTGAAAAATGAAGGGCTTACGGCTCATGCTCGTTCGGTTTCTAAAAAGATTTTGAGAAATAAAAATATAATTTGTCTGAAAACTAATTTTTTTAATAATTTTTGAAAAGTTTGAAAATTATAAAGTTTGAGTTTTCAGGCTTTTTCTATAATATTAAGATTTTTTTCGTTTTTAAAATAAAAAGTATTTAATTTTTTTGAAAAATTTTTATTTTGGAAAAAGAAAAAGTTTATGAAATTTGGAAGTTTTTTTGATTTGAAAAATAAAAAAATTGATTATTTTTTTCTTTTTGGTATACTTTGTATGAGGTGATTTTTATGGTTAAAAGAACTGAATACTTGGAAAAAAATTGAAAAAGTGAAAGATATGCAGATAATAAAGGTTATTACAGGCGTTAGGCGGTGTGGAAAATCTACATTACTATCTCAATTTAGAAATTTTTTTAATAGAATCTGGTGTCTTGGAAGAACAGATAATTTTCCATAAATTTCGAGGATTTAAAGTTTGAAGATTTAAAAGATTATAAATTATTGTATCAATATATAAACGAAAGACTTGTGCCTAATAAAAATTATATATTTATTGATGAAATTCAGGAAGTTGAGAATTTTCAAAGGGCAGTGGATTCTTTGTTTATAAAGGATAACACAGATATTTATATAACAGGCTCCAATGCGATGATGTTATCAGGCGAATTGGCAACACTGCTTTTCAGGCAGATATATCGAAATATCCATATTGCCCTTATCTTTTTCTGAATATCTTAAATTGGATGAAACACAGGATATGAGACAGGCTTGGAATAAATATTTTGAAAATGGGGGATTTCCTTATGCGACACAAATAAATGATGATGATATAAGAAAAGACTATTTAATGGGAATATACAACACAGTTTTGCTAAAAAGATATAGTTGCAAGAAATAAAGTACAGGATATTACTTTACTTGAATCTGTAGTAAAATTTCTATTTGAAAATATTGGAAATATTTTTTTCGCCTAAAAATAGCAGATACACTTGTTTCTTATGGCAAAAACAACATCTTCTACCGTTGAAAATTATATAGAAGCCTTGAAATCATCGTTTATATTGTACAAAGCTGGACGTTATGACATAAAAGGAAAGCAACATTTAAAAATCGCTGGAGAAATATTACATAGTTGACATAGGACTAAGAAAAATTGCTTATAAATAAAAAGCATAGTGATATTGGGCATATTTTGGAAAAATATAGTTTATTTGGAATTAATTAGGCGGGGATATACTGTGTATATTGGTAAAATTGGAGATATGGAAATAGATTTTTATAGCAGAACGAAATAACGAAAGAGAATATTATCAAGTGTCAGCAACGATACTTGATGAAAATACATTCAAGAGAGAGATAACGCCATTAAAGAAAGTTAAGGATAATTTTTCAGAAGTTTATAATTTCGATGGATGAAATGAATCTGAGCGAAGATGGAATAAATCATCTAAATATTTTTAGATTTTTACAAAATAGAAATAATTAGAACAAAAATTAATAACAGAATAACTGGAGGAATTAATGAAAAATACTACTAGGATTGTTTGTTTTGGGAACATTGGGAATGGCACAACAGAATTATGAAGTTTTTTGTGAAAAGTGGGAGTTAAAATTTCACAAAAGTGAAGTTGATAGAGATAGTAAAGAAATTGAAAATACTGTTAATAAGATGATTAATGATTATGAAACTCGTGATAAAAATTATGTTGGAAAAATCAAGAATTATGTTTTTTAAGAAATATGAAAAATCAATATCATAATAACAATAATTACTATATTAAAAGATATAGAATTTTTTTGATAAAAATGTCTGAAGTTATGGCAAATGAAATGATAACTGGCTTATCTAAAAAGTAAATATGTTCCAAAATCTATTTCTTTTACAGGTAAAAAAATAGTGCTAAAGTGGAAATAATTGAAATATTACCTGATTTTAATAATCTTTCTGGTGGCGATGAAGATGTGGAAAAAAAGCAGCAAAAAGCAGGAGTGACAGATGAAGAAATAAATAATTTGGAACACATTAGCGATCTAAGTAATCAAAAAGAGAAAAAAATCTTAAAGTATTTGGGTGAAGAGCTTAGAAAACAAATAAGTGAAACTACGGAAGAAAGTAATATTCTTGAGTTCAAAAAAAGTAAATGGAAAATGGCAAACAAAAGATAAATTATACGATCTGTCAGAATTCAAGTAAAAATTATACTTAAGGAGGAAGTTGTAAAATGAATAAATTCTGGAATGATAAAATAAAAGAAATAGAGCCTTATACGCTGGGAGAACAACCTAAAGACAAAAATACATTAAACTTAATACAAAATGAAAAATCCTTATCCGCCATCAGCAAAAGTTATAGAAAAATAAAAATCTATGAATTTGGAAGATTTGAAATTGTATCAGATCCAGATGTAACGGAGCTTGGAAAAGTTATTGCTGAATATTTTTCTAATGAAATAAATGATAAAATTACACGCAAGCAAGTGTTTATGGAAATGGCTCGGATGAAGTTCTGGCATTTATTTTTTTATGACATTTTTTTAATGCGGGAGATAAAGTGTATTATCCAGATATTACATACAGTTTTATCCAGTTTATGCCGATTTGTTTAATGTGAAGAAGTCAAGATTCCGTTAAATGATAGTTTTGAAATTGAAATTCAAAAATATTTTTGGCTTGGATGGGCATATAGTTATCGCAAATCGAATGCACCAACTTCGATTGCTTTAAAATTGGATGAAATTGAAGAAATAGTAAAAAAATAATCCAAATCAGCTAATTATCGTTGATGAGGCGTATGTTGACTTTGGAGCAGAAAAGTGCTGTAAAATTAATAAATAAATACGATAACATTCTTGTAGTTCAAACATTTTTCAAAAATCACGTTCAATGGCAGGAATACGGCTTGGATATGCACTGGCTCTGAAAATATAATTGAAGGGCTGAACAGGCTAAAAATTTCTCGTTTTAACTCATACACGATTGACAGAATTTCAATTGAAGCTGGAATTGAGTCGTTTAAGGATGATGAATATTTTGAAAAACTAATGCTAAAATTATTCAGACTAGAGAAAAACGGTTGAAAAATTGAAAAAAATTAGGATTTAAAGTATTAAATTCAAGTGCTAATTTTATTTTTTATTTCTCATAACAAAGTTTTTGCATGAGCGATTTGTATAAACAACTAAAAGAAAATGGAGTTTAGTAAGATACTTTGCAAAAGATAGGATTGATAATTATTTGAGGGTTACGATTAGGGACGGATGAGGAAATGGGGATTTTTATTGAGAAATTGGAAGAAATAATTTAGAATTTAGAATAAAGATTAAATTTTGTTTTTATTTTGATAGAAGTTTTTGCTATTCTAATCGTATGAAAGGTGTTAAGGATGATGTCGGATATAAAAAGAAATTGAGAGAGAGAACAGTTAAAAAAATTTGAATATTAGTCTTGAGGCAAAATTAAATGTAGAACAGTATATCAATGAATTAGAAGAGAAAAATTTAGATCCCTCACGAAAAAGTAAAATGTGAAAAATATCTAAGATTAATTTTTGGACGAATTGCAATGGGGAAAAATACAGAAGAAGCAAAATTAAATATTACTAAATTGAGAGAGCTTTTTAAATAAAAATCATTATGGAATGGACAGAGTAAAAGAAACAATTATAGAAAATCTAGTATTATTAGAGCATATAAAAATATAGCAAAAGGTATCCTACTATTCTGTGTCTGACAGGCGGTGCTGGTATTGGTAAAACCTCTCTTGTTTTATCAATTGCAGAAGCATTGAGGGAGAAAAATTTGAAAAATTTCAATAAGTGGAATTAATTCAGGATTTGAATTGAATGGACTCTCAAAAATCTTATACTTCTGCTATGCCAGGAAGAATTATAAAGGCTTTAGCAAAATTAAGATGCGATAATCCTGTAATTTTGTTAGACGAAATTGACAAAGTTTCAGAAAAATAAAACAAATGGAGATATTCAAAGGAATTTTATTGGAAATATTAGATCCTGATGATAATAAAAGATTTAGAGATGAATATTTGGAAATAGAATATGATTTATCAAATATAATGTTCATCGCTACAGCAAATTATTTAGAAAAAAATTTCTAAACCCTGCTTAGTAGAATGGAAGTTATTACCCTTGACAGCTATAGTGTGAAGAAAAAAATAATTATAGCTCAAAATTATATAATTCCTGAATTAAATTTACAAGTTGGTGCTAAAAAATTTTAATTTGACCGAAGATGTGTTAAAATATATTATTGAAAATTACACATTAGAAGACGGGGTTAGAAAACTAAAATTAATTTTATTTATGGGAAAATAATAAAAATAAATTAGAAAAAGAAATTTAAAAAGATTACCCTTGAAAATATTGAAGAATATATAACAGCAAATAAAATACCAACTAATAACATTATGATTCTTGATAGAAATAAAAAGCCGAATTGGAAAAGTTATGGGATTGGGAGTAAATTCTCTTGGTGGTCGTATACTTCTAATCAAGCTGTTGTAATAGAAGGAAAAAGGCGAGAAAAAGTTACTGGAAATTTATCTTCTGTAATAAAAAGAGGGCATAGAAGTTGCAATAACATACATTAGAGCAAATTGTGATACTTTTAGCATAAAAATAAAGATTTTTATTATAATCAAGACATTCATATTCATTTTGATGACAACAGTATTCCAAAAAGATGGGACCTTCTGCTGGAATAGCTATAACAACAGCGATTCTTTCTGCATTGACAAAATTGGAAATTAGGGCAAGATACAGGTTTTACAGGTGAAATTACTCTTAGTGGTGAAATTTTAGCAATAGGTGGAGTTACTTCAAAAATTGAAGGTGTGCTACAAAGCAGGAATAAGAAATTTCATAATTCCTAAGGAAAAATGAAGCACAGCTATTAAGAATTGATAAGAAAATATTAGAAGACATCAAAGTGCACTTGGTTAGCGATTATAAAGAAGTTTTTTTGAAATATTAAAAAAATATAAAACAAATATTATGAAGCAAGGGGTAATTCCCTTGTCAGAAATAAAAATTGTTAAATTTCTAAACTTATTTAATACTGAATGTTATAACCAAACTTTATATTCATCTACAAAATCTTTTATAATTTCTTTTTTTGATGGAATATCGTATTCTTTCATCTCTATACCATTATTTTTCTAAACTAATAATCCATATGCCGTCAATTGCAACTCCCATATCCATATCAATTTTTATATTTTTACTTTTCTAATAGCGGAACATCAGAAATATTGCCTAAACAAAAACAAATATCCGCACAATACACGTAGACATTCAGAACTATCATAAAAACATCTTTTTTCTCTTCAACTGCTCTTTCAAATTCTTCATTTATTAAAGAAATTATTTGATTTTTTATCAATTTTATCAAAAGTCAAAACCAAATCTTTTTATAAAATTTTCAGCTCTCTCATCAGAAGTAAGCATATTTTCACCTCTATATTTTTTTAATAAATTAAATTATCTACTAAATTATACCATGGTTTTTAATATTTCAAAAACAAATTTCTTGTTTTTAGTCAATCTTGAAAAAGAGAAAAATAGATTATACTATTTATAATTAAAGGTATAACGAAAGGATAAAGTTATGAGAAAATCTAAAAATTGAAAGAAATACATTTGAAACAAAAATAAAAGTTGAATTAAATATTGATGGAACTGGAAAAATATGAGAATAATACAGGGGTTGGATTTTTTTAGATCATATGTTGACTTGTTTGCGAAGCATGGGAGATTTGATTTGAAGGTTTATTGTGATGGGGATACGCAGGTGGATGATCACCATAGTACGGAGGATATTGGTATTGCATTGGGGAAATGTTTTTATGAAGCTTTGGGAGATTTGAAGGGTGTAAGAAGGTATGGGAACTTTCTTTTGCCGATGGATGAGGCTCTGACATTAGTTGCTGTTGATTTAAGCGGGAGATATTTTTAAATTTTGATGTGAATATTCCGACTGAGAAAGTTGGGACTTTTGATACAGAATTAGTGGAAGAGTTTTTTATTGGCTTTACACGGCATTTGAATGCTACGTTGCATATAAAGAATATGGCTGGGACAAATTCGCATCATATAATTGAGTCGATTTTTAAAGGAGTTGCTAGAGCTTTGGCAGAGGCTGTAAGTATTGATGAAAAATATAGGATGAGATTCCATCGACTAAAGGGATTTTGGTTTAGTGGAATTGGAAAAATGAGAAGTTTTTCAACTTATACAAGAAACAATTTAAAAATATATTTATTATTTCTTGTATAGAAGAAAAATGGAAAATGAGTTAAATCAAAAGGGAGAAACTATAAATATGGAAGAAAAAGAAACGACAAATATTAATGAAAATAGTAAAGAAAAATACATTGTTTACTATTTTGAATCATGAAAAGAGTAAATTTGACGATTGAAGAAATTTTTGACAGCAATAGGTTTTATGAGATAAAAAGGCAGTTACATTTTCTGCTGAGGAAAGTTTTTGAATAAATATTTGACTCCATTTAGAAGTGTTGACTTGATTATTGGGATACAGGATACTGATGTTCAGGCAAGAGGGATAATGGCTTTAAAAATGAAACACGAAATCTGATTGAAAGTCAGAAACGGATTATAAAAAGGAGCAGATTAAGTTTTTGAGAATCTTTCGAGGGAAAATCAAGAAAATTTTTGTTAAAGAGAAATGGAAATTACGAGTGCCGATAAATTCAACAATTCATAGTAAATTTTATCTTTTGAGAAATGATTCTGAAACAAGGCTGATTTTGGGGTCAGCCAATTTATCTTTTTCAGGCTTTTTCAAATAAAAAGAAATCAGTTTGAAAAATATTATAATTTTTGACAATTCACAGTTATTCTATCAATTTGAAAAATATTTTGACGAAATAAGTTTGACTTGTACAGATTTTTATTACTTCTGCAATAAAGAAAAAGCAGAAAAGTAAGATTAAAATTATGAATGAAAATATTGATAAAAATCAAGAAGAAATGTTTTCTGTAAAATTTACCAATGACGAAAGTGCAAAATTGCAAATAGATATTTCAAAAGATGTCATTAAAAATTTGAATGAAGTTATCGTCAAGGAAGAAGATGAGGTTGCGTTGCCTATAATTGAAGAGATAAAGACAATTGATGAAAAACATAGAATAATTGAAAATGATCAAAAAGAGAAGCTGTGGAAATTGAAAAATTTGCTTACGAATTGTCAGTCAATACTATTTCAAAAACAAGCTAAAAAGAAGGAAAGTTTGATTGCTAACTCCTGAAACATTTGCCAAAAAGATAAAGCCTAAATTGGGAAGTCAAAATTGCTGCGAGATTAAAATCAAGCAACTCCAGAAAAGAGAACTGCTGTTTTTCAAAGAGACACGGATCGTGGTTTTGGCCGTTCGGGCTTATATATTGAAGAAAAATGGCGGCACTAAACCTTTTGGACAGAAGGCTGGGAAAGGAAGAAATAAAAACTCTGTTGAAAGCATTATAAAAATTAATTGATAATTACAAAAATATGTTATTGATTACAATGATAATTACGGCTCAAGAATACTTGAGATTATTTTGTATGCCTTTACTTCGCCTTTTATTCAGGATATAAGATTTAAGCTTGAATCTGATTCTGAAAAATTGGATGTTCCTCAGTTTCTTTTTATAGGAGGGACAGCAGGTTCAGGTAAAAGCAATTTGCTGCAAATATTACAAAAAATGCTGGGGCTTTCCAAATCAAAGCCTATTTTATACAACAACATTATTCCGACAGGAAGGACAAAAAAAGCTGATACAATAACTCAAATTCAATTATGGATGAGTGAAAATAATGTCGCTCCAATTTTAATTGATGAAATAGACGAGGAATTTTTTTCAAATAAGGACAGAGGAAACAATCTGATTGTCAACGTTTCTAATCTTTCCACTTCCAATTATGATTTTACCCCATGCTTTATCGGAACTACAAATGCGTTGGAATATTCGTTGCCTCAACGTTCGCAAAGAAGATCCTATTATGTAAAAATGACAAAGTTTTGACACAGAACTCAAGAAAAATCTGTAAAAGCATATACAGAAGTGCTTGAAATGGTTAATGATACTCTTTTTCAAGATTTTGTAGTAGATTTGCAGAAAAATTGACAGATGATAACTTGAACTGGAAAAATTATTCGCTTCATTCTTCGACAGGATTAATAGATTTTTCTTTACTGGAGCCGTGAGATTTTTAAAGAATATTTTGAAATTGCTCAAATGAGAAGTTTCCCGCTTGGTTTCCTGAGAACGAGATACGATGATACTGTAGAAAATAATCAATCTTTATGGAGAAAACTGTATGAATATAATTACAGGATTTTAAGCCAAAAAGAAGACAAATCTGTTTATTTGTTTAAATTGAAAAAGTCTGGATAGTGAAGATACTCAAAGCAATAGATACGGCACAAAAGTTCTTCTTCAATAAAATATTTGAATGCATTGTCACAGAAGTGTAAAAATGATATATTCTTCCGATATTATTGAAATAAAGATAAAAGAATTTCACGATTGGATAGAGTGCCTATTCCAAAAAGAATTAGAACACAAAAGACATTCTTTGACTTTTTCAAGAAGAATAAAAATGAAAAATAATATATTTTATAATAATTTTCTGAATTGCAGCAGTTTAATTTTTGATATGGTTCAATTAATAAAAAGGGAAGGAAAGAGATTAATTATGAAAGATATGAAAAAGAAAAGAAAAAGGACTAGCAATAGGAAAATCCGATTTTAAGGAAATAATAACATGAAATGCTTATTATATTGACAAAATGAAATTTATAGAAGAAAATAATAGAGGTTTATCAGAATTTAAATTATTTACAAGGCCCAGAAGATTTGGAAAAACCCTAAATTTGTCAATGCTGAAATACTTTTTGATTTGGAAAATGCTAGAAGAAAATAAAAAAGTTATTTGAGAACCTGTGTATTTCTAAAAGTGAGTATATAGAACATCAGGGACAAAATCCAGTGATTTTTATAAGTATGGAAAAATGCTGGAAACAGAAAGTTAAGAATAGCTTTTCAAATATTAAAAATCTTGTTTTCAGATTTGTATGATAAAAAGTAATTATTCTAATAAATGAATACGATACTCCATGACAAGAGGGATATTATGAAAAGGCATGAAGATTTTTTTAAAAGTTTTTACTCAAATGCGTTAAAGGATAATGAATATTTGCAGTTCCTGTTGTAACTGGAATACTTAGAGTAGTAAAGAGAGGTTTTTCTGGACTTAATAATTTGTATCTGTTTACACTGTTTTAGACAGTGATTTTTCTGACTATTTTGGATTAGTGGATAATGAAGTGAAACAGGGCGTTGGAATATTATGAATTAAGTCAAAATATTGAAGAAGTTAGAAAATAGTATAACGACTATAAATTTGGTAATGTTCAAGTATACAATCCGTGGAACATTCTTAATTATTTGAAGCGAAAAGAGATTAATGTATATTGGATAAACACGTCGGATAACGAGGCTTATACATTCTGCAATAGAAAATTCAGACAAAGAGCTGTTTGACGAGCTGAAAGAGTTTATTTAATAACGGAACGACAGAACAGACTGTTATAGCTTCCTCAAATATGGATAAGTTGAAAGATCACCAAGAAGTATGGCAATTACTTTTGTTTGGAGGATATTTGACAGTTGAGGAAAAAGTGGCTAGTGAATGAATATGCCCTAAAATTGCCAAATTATGAAGTAAAAACGTTTTTAAAGATATGTTTGTCCATAATTTGGGAGGTTCAAACAGATTTAAAGAAATGATAAAAAGCATTTAAAAATCTTGAAATTGAAAAATTTGAAGAAATTTTTGAATGAAATATTTCTAGTGTCAATGAGCTATTATGAGTACTTCTAAACAGAGAAAACCATATCATACTTTAATTTTTAGGAATACTGCTTTACCTACCTTGACAGTGAATATACAGTTTTATCAAATAATGAAACAGGATATAGGAAGAACAATCTAGCTTTTGGAGTCGATAAATAAAAGCAATCCAGGATATATTTTTGAGTTTTAAAATGGCTAAAACAGAAGAAGAGCTTGAAATAAAAAAGTAAAAAGAGCATTGAATCAAATTGAGCATAAAAATATCCTGTAATGCTAAAAGAAGGATTAAAGGAAATTGTGTATATGAGAGAGCATTTACATGGGAAAAAGTTAAAGTGGGTGAAAAATAGTTGATTTTTATGAAAGAGTAAAGGAATGTATTTTGAATAGTACAGAAACAGAAGGCTGGTAAGGTAAAAGTAATAAAAACATTCTATTTGCAGGAGCTGATTATTTGGAAAAGAAGAATTGTTAGATATAGAAAAATATAAAAGATTTATGATATGATGTATATACTCGAAGGAGACGAAAACTAATATTTTAAAAATTAAAAATGTCTATAATAAGGCATGTTTTATAAATTGCAATATGTTCATAAGATGAAAATTTATTGTTTTTCTCAAATAACATTGTATAATGTATTTAAATAAATTGTACAAAAATAACAAATGAATAAACAATATGAGAAAGGACTTTTATTTAGATTGCAATTGATGATTATGGAGTAAATCTCTTTCCTGTCTATCGTTGAAGTATGTCGGGACTGGATACAAAGCTGACTAATGATATTGAAGGAAATAAAAAGTGCTAAAGGATAATATTGCCTAGGAGTTGGGGCTTTTTAGAGATGCTATTGGAAATTTGGAAAAATATAGGCTAAAAGAGACTTTGATAAATGAAGCGAAAAATGGAGAGCCGTTTTGGGAATTTGCCTTGGCATGCAGATAGCTTTTTGAAAAGTTATGAATACGGAGAATACGAAGGGAGCTTGGGCTTATAAAATGGAACTGTTGAGATATATATATTCCAGAAAACTCTGATTTGAAAAATACCGCATATGGGATGGAATGGTTTAATTATAAATGATAGATTTAGGATGATAAAATTTTAAAAAGATGTAGATAATAATGAAATATAGTTTATTATGTTTCATTCATATTTTACCAAAAACTGATATGAAAAATATTGTCACATATTCAGAGTACGGAACAAAAATACCTGGAATTGTAAAAATGAAAATGTCTATGGAATGCAGTTTCATCCTGAAAAAGTGGAGATACTGGATTCGAAGTGTTGAAAAACTGGGGAGGTTAATAAAATAAAAAGTAACATTACGATTATTTTTGATTAATTTATTGATTTTTGGTTTTTGTGACTAATTGAGTGAAAAGAGGTATTTATGATAATAGTATGATAAGTCTTCTTGCAGCAGTGAATATGAATGCTAGAAAAGCCGAAGTGAAATGATAAGGCGGGTTGTCAAAATTAGGGTTTCTCAGGAAAACTAATGGTAAAAACAATAGAACTGGATAAAGAAATACCTAATGTGGTGAGTGAACCTGACTGGGATAAAATCTGGCATTAAAATTGAAAATTGCTGAAAAGAATGAGAAGAATTTTTGTGTTATCAGAAGAATTTGATAAATGATTTATAATGCACTTGGAAAAAGTGATGCTGAAAATTAAAATAATTTGAAGCGGTATAGAAAATATAATCTTATGAGTATCAAAATTAGTCAAATATGTATTATTCTAACAAAGGAGATACAGCAGCGTTTGATAAAAATTATGAAAAACTTAAAAGGAATATCCTGATTATCTAGTACTAGAATTGCTGTAACATATACGATAGGAAGAGATGTAATCTGGAATGTTATGAAAATGATGAAAAAGCAGCACTTGCAAGTTTAAATTCCATTATGAAAAATGTGCGATAAAGTAAAAACAGAGAATCACGTATTTCTAGTGAGCAGGCATGGGCATATAAATTGACGATGGGATGGTTTGCGATAAGATTTTTATTTAAAATGAAAGAAAATCGTACGCGGGATACGAATTGATTTTTATTATGAAAATTTTGAAGGATAAAGCCAGTGAAGAAATATTGTATTACAACAGAGTATCAAAAACTGGTACATATAAAATCAGAGCTTACAAAGGCGAATAAAACTGATTTTATAATAATAAATATTTCAAAAATCTGGATAAAATAGAATGTTTGATTAATATTTTTGAGATTTTTATCAAAGTTAAATTTCAGTATGGTTATTTGGAAACAGATATTCAAATATGATGATTTTTCCTTTGTGTTTTGGAATGACCTAACTTTTGAAAAATTTTTGCAGTGCATATGAGTTATAAAATATATATATAATATTTGAAGGAGATTAAATTATGATAAATTTTTCCAGCGATAGACTTACCCTCTTGGTCAGGCAGTGCGACTGGAAACAGGGAGATTATAATCAAGTGAGAAGTGTTTTAAAAATCCTGTTGAAGTTTTAGGATTTCTTTTAATAAAAAGTAATTTAAAAGATCTTCATATTGTGGATTTGGACGGAGCAAAAGATGGAAATACTAGAAAACTGTGAAGTTATAAAGGAACTGGTTGCGAGAGTGATGTTCAGGTTGGCGGTGGAGTCCGTGATGAAGAGAGAATACAAAAATATGTTGAACTTCGGTGTAAACTAGAGTTATTTTAGGAACGATTGCTGTTGAAAATGAAGAGTTTCTAGAAATGGTATATGGAGATAAAATCCGCGGTTTCTGTGGATACGAAAATAGAAAAAGTAGCTGTAAAGGGATGGACTGAAACAGTTGAATTAAAGATTCAGTGAGATTTTGCAAAAGAAATTGTCGGATATGAATGTACAATAATTACACTGATATTTCAAAAGGCGGAATGCTAAAGTCTGGAACAAATCTTGAAATTTATAAAAGGTATCAAAAATAGTAAAATCGGATGTATAACTTCTGGTGGAGTTACATTTTTAGATGAAATAAAGAGACTTAATGAAAATGGGTTTATGGAGCAATTGTTGGAAAAACAATCTATTCAAAATCTTGATTTAGCAGAAAGGAAGTGTTGAGAGATGAGTAAATAATATTTTAAAAATCATTTTAAATGAAATTGAAATATAGTGTTGTATATTAAAGAAAGTAGGTATAAAAGTGCTTGCAAAGAGAAAGGGTGTTCCCTGTTTTAGGACGAGGAGAAATGGAAAGGGATTGTAAGAAGGTATTAATTTTACTGGGATGAGAGAGTTGACGGTCCTGTAAGCTAGCAAGATGTAATAAGTCAAGAACGAGATGAGCTGTGCGATGTACACAGCAACTGTTGTTGAGGAAGGGAGACTTTGCTGACTGATATGAGAGTAGCAGAGTCAGATATTTTATTCCGCTTACTGTTGGCGGTGGAGGATAAATACACTAGATGATTTTGAGCCAGGAGTGTTAAAAGCGGGAAACCGAATAAAGTGAGTGTCAGTTCAGGTGCAATAAAAGTCCGAAAAATTAATTGAGAGCTGCATATGGAGGATCGGTGTGGTAGTTTGATCCGTTGATGCAGAGTGGACGGTAAATTTAAAGTTTTTGCAAAAGTGCAGAGAAATACTGGAGTCCGATACGTGAATGGTTTGTGCAGGGGCAGGAAAATGGAGCTGGAGAGTTGTTGCTGAACAAGTATCGATACCGATGGCGTTAAAACTGAAACTTTGATTTGGGATTATTATCAATTTGGCTACGAAATTTGTCAGATTCCAATAATTTGCGTCAGGTGGAGCTGGAGTATGGAACATTTTAAAGGGAATTATTTAGTCCAGGTTGATGCGGGACTAGCGACTGGGTCATTTAAGGAAAGTAGAGTATGGAGACTGAAAGGTATTTGAGGGACAATATGGAGTGGAAATGAGAGATTTGACGTAATTGATATTTAATTTTTAAAATAGAGATAAAGATGATCTCTTAGTCTCTCGTGGTTTCATTTTTAGAAATAGAATCTCTATCCTCTATAGCTAGCAATACGCATGAAATAATTATGCTTTTGGGTGTCATTTTACAGAGATAATATAAAAACGTGGTTGCTAATCAATTTTTCTAATATTAATAGATTCGAGATAAAAATTTATTTATAACTCGGACAACTGTTTGGAAATAATTGGATATTGCTAACGAGCTGGCTTGAGTTTGTTAATGCAGAAAGAAATGCGAGGCTGTTGGATTTGCCTAAAGTCTATTTGATGTAATGAAGAGTGACTGTTCTAAATCATAGCACGCTGGTAAATTGATAAGAATATTTAGATTCCATATTGCCTCATACAGTTCATTAATCGGTATTTTGCCGATCACTAGGGTATTGTGCGACGTCTTTTGTTCCGTCAAGCAGAAGTTTGGCTGGCTGATTTTCTGCATGGTTCGTTCTGTAATGTACAGTATCGCATTGGCCTAGGCGTCGCATAACCGATCTCAGTTATAAATACAGGTCCTTGTTCTTCGGACAGTAGTCCAGTTTTCAACAGTGTTCACAAATCACTTTTGAATAGGAATAGTTTTCATGGTACAGCTCCTTTACATATTGTTTGTACCTGTGTTGTGCCATAGGTTGTGTCACAGTAAAGACTAAATTTTGAATTTTTAGAGAGGACCAGATGAGATACTCACAGAAGAAGATTTTAAAAGGCTAAAGGTTGATAAAAGAAATATTCGATAAAATTAGGTCTTTTCGAAGGGTTTTCAAAATATTAATACAAATGATAGTGATATTGATATTCTTGTAAAATGGAGTTAGAGGGGATGTATCAGGAATTTTTGTAGTTACATAAGGAAAAGCTAGAAGAGTTTTCATAGTGGGTTTAGTTGATGAAAGTATGTTTGAATATGAGTTGAAGTCAAAGTTCAAAAATAAAAAGATAAGATAAGGGAGGAATTTTACAGGTGTAATTTGTGTAAAAGGGAGGAAAGAAATATATTGTTGCTTATGATGTTGAAGAATGTATTGATATAATACAGAAGAAACTTCAGGAAATTTCATTTGGAGGTTCGATGTTGATGAGAAGACAGTTGGTTATATGCAGGCGGTTGAAGGAGAAAATAAATTGAAACTGTTTTCACCGGTTCGGGAATTAGATGGCATCTTTAATAGAAGGGCTTTTATAAATTATTCTTATTGGAATGCTCAAAAGAATAAAAACAGGCTGTTCAGCAGATATTGGGGAACAAGTTCCAATCTTTGCATAGAGGGTTCTATTTTAAGAATGAAAGATTTAGTAAAAATATATTGCACATATTGGAAATCAAAGGTAAAAATGAATATAGAACAAATTAAGTTGACGAAAAGGGGCGTTTATGTAATGGCCTGAGATTATTATACAAAAGAAATTTTATCTTGCGGTATGTAGATAAAGAGATCTGAAATGACTTTAAGGATAAAAAGCTTGTTTTTCGGTGAAAATGAGCCAAAAGCTTTAGCTGAGGGAGAAACTCGGGAAGTTATCTGAAATGTTGTTTCAGTAAAATATAGTTACGATATGGATATTTACCGACCGAATGAAAGAGAAAGCCCTGCGCCACGCCAGCTCTGAAAACTAATTTTCAATTCATGTTGAGCAGAAGAGATTGTGGTACAAAGCCTGAGAGACGCCAATTGATAAAGATAGAGGGTTAATCCTGGAAGAAAAGAATCATGTGCAGGGTTGTCTCTTTAAGGACTTGATAAATTTTAAAAGTAGAGAGATATTGCAAGAGATTTGTTGTTCTTGAAAATAGTAATGTCAGTGAAGTTAAAGATATGAGTACAGATTTATATTCTATACTAGTATTAATGATTGGACAGGAGCTTACAATACAGGATGTAAAGAAAATTAAGCTAAAAAGAGACATATTATTGACCATAAGGTTAAACGGGAAAATGGGTGGTGAAAAAGTAAATCTGTACAGGATAATTTAATATGAGGATAAATGTTCAGAAAGAATCATGGTTTGCGCAGGATGAAGAACTGAAAAGGTTTGGTGCTGCAATGATGGATTTTTAAAGATGATCAAGATAGTGAGAATATCGGTTTCTTTTGAAAGAATATGATCAATTTTCCATGTTGCTAAATTGGGACGTGGTTATGGAGTTAGATTATGATGGCCTATTTGTTGAAGGGTTGATTTTCAGGTAAATGTCGGTGTCGGTGGCGATCAGCTTTCATTTGTTCAGTGGTGCAGTGGTTTGTAATTAAAATGTCGTTTATTAAATGGTAGACGGATGTGAATGATGCTGCACTGCATGCGTTGAAAAGTGTTTAGTATTGCAGATACTGCGCAGAAACAGGTTCCGGTCTTGGTGCGTATGGTTTGATGGATTAATAGATTGGACTGTTGGAAATTGATGGTGGGGTCCATGGTGGATATCACAATGGGGCTGATAAAGTCAGAAAGCCTCACGAATTTTCCATCAAATCTTTCAGCTACCCGCATTTTACTGACGAGTAAAAGCGTAGTACTGGAGGTTCTTTAACTGCAATGAGGTTTATAAATTTGGGTTCTAGGACATTTCTTTGTTGGGTGGGCATTGTTTCAAAGAACATGAGATATTTACAAGGGTTAAAGACTGAAAAAATACAAAAATAAATACGGGTTTATAATGGAATCAGCTACAATTTTCTGCGATACTCAACAAAGCAGTGAGAATGGGACATGATTTTAGGATTGGATCTATTCATTATGAAAAGATAAAACTGATTCTATGGTGTCTTGCCTGGGGTTTGGAATATGGAATAAAAGATTATGAAATGGAGATGAGGGCATTTGTTGATCATATTTGTTAATATTGAGAGTAATTTGCAAAAATACTCAAGGCCGAACCTTGATTGGACATCTAGTTGGATTGAAAAGTTCAACAAGATTTAAATATTTGTTGGAAGTGCTGCAGCTGAATTCTAAAAATGAATGAAATGCTGGATGAAATTATAAAACAAACGCGATTAATAGGAGTATACTAATTGGATGTCGGGGATCGGACACCGACTCGACGTCAGGAGATGTTTCCCAATACCTAGAAAAAGTGTTCGCGTGCATGTTCCATTAATTTCTTCTGATGCATCGACTAAAAGCCGATTTTTATTTTGAAATAGCGGGGTTGGCAAGCCAGATTTAAAGGTGAAAATTTTTGGATGGTTGGGTTTGAGGTTTTAGGGTTTGGTAAGGGATTTTGGACATCACGCCTGTTCCGGCTACGGTGGTATGATGAATTTTGAAAAAGTTAAGGAATAAAACAAAGGCTTATTGCTATTATTCTGTTTAACGGTATGTTCGCCAGCCTGGTACTGACGAAAATGGCATTTCTGGCTCTGCTCTCATTCAAGCCAAAACAAAATTGGAAATCTGATCTGGGTGAATTGAAACAAAAGATTAGGATAGAATAAAGATATTTCTACAAAACGACTGTGAATCAAAGTTAATTTGGGTAGAAGTGCTTGCTGTCTGGGTTGGAGAGGAAGACGGAAAGAGGTTTCAGATGCGGAGAACGGCTAGGTGCGGATATTTTAGCCTGGTGATAAAGGGTGCAGGTATAAAAGGGGTTTCCGATAAAATTAATTGGGATATTCACATGGCACGAAAGTTTTCAAGGTTACTGGTACTGGGATAATAGACGATCACAGAAAAATCCTGATGAGCAATATTAGAAGGCTATTGTCAGGCGCTGACAAACAACAATCCGCATTCATATAAAGGCCTACAGACGGTTGGTCAATGAGACTTTCGAAAAACTGGGTTTGGGAACAAACTCTGGGAACTGCAATTATATGGCTGGCTTTGAATATTAAAGTTCAAAAGGCCGTCAAAATGTTGTGGGCTGAAATGAAACTGAAAGATTCAACAGTTTTGCGATAAATGAACTAAGAAAAATTCCAAGTATTATTATGGAAAATACTGCTATTTCTTTTATAAAATTTATATTGATGAAAATGAAAATAATTTTCTTATGGAATTTTATTAGTAAAAGGAATAACCAGTAGTGTCTTCATACGATTTTGTGATGTTTTTCATGGGGATATTAAATTTTATAAACAATGAAAATATGGGTCATGACGCCAACGCTGTGGGTGTAAATTTGTAAAATATGGGGAATTGAAATGTTTATAAGAAAAGAGGAACTGGATAAACAAAAGCTTTTGAGAATGTGGGTGTTGTGAGTTGGAGAGGGGTGTTTTGGAACAGGGTTAAGTTCTGAAATTAAAGGTATCGTGAATTGTGGAAAAAATCAGTTTGCCAGATAAAGATAAATTATTTATTCACATCGACATTCCCTCTGGGATTAATAATGCTGGTGAGATATAAATTTCGGTTAAAAGCTGATACAGTTTCATTGCATGCTAGAGAGGTTGCTTGAGTCAGATATAAAGTGTTGGGGCGTAACAGATTGTCAGGAATCTGGATTAAAATAAAATAAAATTAGTCATATTGTCAATAGGTGTTATTTTAACTTTTCTGAAATGATAAAGTTTTCATATAAAAAATAAAATTCTCTAAAGGAATTTTGGAAAAAGTATTGATTTTATAGGAAACAGTGGATTTATGGAGCTATAAATATATTGTAAGATCATAATGTAAGGTGGGGCTGGGTTTCCTGGCTGTGATTACAGATAAAATAGTTTTTTCTGTGTGTTTGTTCCAGACTATGAACTTTCCTGTAGTTACAGGAGATCTGGGGAGGATTTTGAAAGACTGGGCAGGTACAAACCAGTGATCTGCACCATTTGGATGCTGGGTTGGGAGGATCTGGGGCATTGAGATTTTGGAAGGTCAGGTCAGTTTTTGAGAGAACTATAGGGAGATAATATCAGGCTTGTTGCTGGATCACGGATGTTTTAGGTTGTTCAATGGAAAATGAGATTTTTGGAGAAAAGATAAAAATAAGGAAAACTCACATGGTGGGTCCTTCAAGATGACAGGATTTTTCTCAGGAGGTGTAAAATCGTTGGAAATAATGAGGTTTTCTCAAGGATACAGGACAGACACTCTTCCCAAGGAAAAAGTCAGATGTAAGTGGAGGTTGCTGTAAACTGATTCTACTAAGGGAGGAAATTCACTCAAGCCATAACAAATGAATGGGGACGCCTGAACCTGAGATTCTGTATTCAACGGCGGACAAGAAATATGATTGCTGGAATCAGCTGTTATTGGACTGCCGCATAATAAAATTGTGATTGGGTTGACCAAAGGAAGCAATTAATAATCAGTAAGCTGCTTTGCATTGACAGAGAATATTTTCACAAATATATTCTTAAGTTTTTAAGTGGAGATAAAAATAAGTTGAGGTTGATCGTTACACAACTCCGTTGAAGTCAGAAAATGTAGTATGTGTGTAAAGAAAAATGGGTGTTGTTATGTTGATTAAGAAGGAGATAAAACAAATGGCGTATTTCTGTGTCAGAAAAATGAGGGATAGTTAATAAAAACAATTTTCTGTAAACATTGAAGGAAAATGTGAACAGATTAGTACCAATTTCAATGGAAACAACAATAACAGGAACTGTGGATCAAGTTCTGTATTCCAGAATGGGAGGTGTCCTAAATGGGAATGTGTGGGAATAAACTGTGCAAATTGGAAAAACAGGGAGAATAAATGGGAAAATATTACCGGAAACAATAGTTATTGATGGAGAAAGTTTCAGGAGAAGTTGCATGAATCAAAGTTGAAATGAAACCTGAAAAGTATACTACAATAACTAGCTGTATTTGTAATCAAGGCAGTTTATTTGAAGGACTAAAAAAAATAAAAATTAACTCTATAAAAGAAGCTCACTCAAAACTTTATTGAAAAAGTTAAAGAAAAAGAAATGAGATTGTAAAAGGTTTCAAATGTTAAAAATAGTTTTCTAGTCATGGAAATACTGGAATTGATGTGGCGGTTTGAGGCTGTTTTACCTATACATTGAAATTGAAATTGTGAGTAAAGTCAAAGTGGTGTGGGGTGAAGTAAAATGTGGAATGAAAGGACAGTTTGATGAGTTATTTGAAATTTGTCGAACTCTAAAGTTGACCGGATATAATAAGGTTTGGGTGCTTTGGGTTATGATGAAATCAACTCGAAATAGGACGGTAAAATATTGTAATTTTAAGGAAATTTAACAAAATTCATAAAGGACCGCCAAATTATTTAGAAGGCTGTTAAAAGAAAACTAAAAAAAGAAAAAAATTTAAAACGATAGTTCTCCTTTTAAATGGTATCCTAAAATCGTCAAAATAAAATATTGCTGTTCTGAAAAACATTATTAAATAGAATAAAATTGACTAACGTGTTTGTTTGGGAGGAGTTTGAAAGTTGAGGTTACTCGCCTAGAATTTGTAGAAAAGTCATTATGGATGTTGCACGGATACTGAAGCAGGGGTTGATGCGGCTTCAGTTTACTTTGGGAAAAAAGGATCTGGAATGTTGTCTTGAAAGTCTTGAAGGAAAAAACATAAAATTCGTGTTCAGGGAGGGAGGTTGTTTGGATGAAGACAATGAAAATTATAAGCAACCTAAGAATCAGAAAATATAGAAAATACAAATTTACAAAGGGTGAAAAAGAACTTTTGAGACATAATCTTATTATTTTTGGGAAAAGTTATTTATGGAAAACATGGACAGTTATCAGACACACACAACAAATTACGATTTTGATAAGTTTATCCTGGTTGGAGTTTATAGATAAAGATTTATATCGAAAATGACGAAGTTTATAATGGGTAATGAATATTGGTGAAATCCTACAGTTGTTGGTGTGTTAGATGTTTAAGGACAAACATTTTTTAATTTTTAATGGAAGAATGTTGGAAAGAGGTTATTTTAATTGAGTTTTGGAAGAATATTCGTCCGAAAAATTTAGTTATTCTGTCAGAAGAGTTAAAGAAACACAAATGAGGAGTGGAGATTACAGAACAAAAGAATTTTGTATTGGCGGTAGGGGTAATCCCGAGGGGAGACGGAACAATATGAACACCAGTAAAAATAAAACAGAGGAATTTGAGAGGGCCTTTAAGTTGTAAAACATCAATTGAAAAAGGAAAATGGATAATGCGATAAATATTTCTAGATATTGGATGATTCTTCAGCTTTATATTCATTCACAAAAGTTAAATTAAAAGAAAATAAGAGGTTGGTTACTAAACTGGTAGCGACTAATTTAGTTGAGATTGACATATTGATTATTAAATGGAGATAAAATTGAAAATGAAAATCTTAGAAAAATAATTGAATATCGGTTGTTAAAATTTCTGAATTATTTTCAAAATATAATCAATACAATATTTCTATACAATTCAGGAACAAAAAGTATAGAAAATGATTATGAATACACAGTATTTTAAGACTGCTCTAGATAATTTGTTAAAAGTCCTGAAATTTAATCAATTCGAGTAAAAAAATAAACCTGAAAACAGGTATTAAATTTAAAAAAAGGATGCTTATTGGACGGAGGATGGCTATAAAGAAATTTTGAAATTATAACAGCTAATAATGAAATAGAATTTAATCGCCTGTTAAAAATAAATTTTCAAGGAAGTCAGAATAATGTGCTGTGTTCTCTGCATTCTCGTGTGTTTAAAAGGCGGAGAATTGATATAATTGTTGAAATGATGCTTTTTTATAAAAGAAATACTAATAATAAAACAAAGCCGACTAAAAAAGAAGTAGTTGGAAAATTCGTGTCAACTTTTAAATCTAGTTTTAGTAATGGTATTAAATATGTTAAAACCGTATTTTTGGGACTTGTGCGGGAAATGATTGTGAGGGCGTTTTTGGAGCGACAGGGTGTGAATGCGTATTCCATTTAAAAAGTCCTCAATTTTTACAACGATTATTTTGGAGAAGTTCACTCGGTACGGTTTTTATCGTTTATAATCGTGAGATTAGAAAATCTGGAAAAGAGGACAGATGGTTTATTTCAGTGCTGAGTTGACTGATGAGCACTTGCGTCAGTGTCAGTTCTTATGATTCTGTTTCAAGACAAATTTTAAAAGTAACAACAAGTTTACTGGATCCTGAAGATTTGAGCACTGTAATATTCTTTTAAAGATGGTTGCTTTTTGTTTTGTTCAATTTGCTTTCTGGGTCGTGTCATCATTATTAGATAATTTGCTCAAAAAGGTTGCCAATGGCAACCTCGAAATAGAGATTATATTTAGTTGACAGGTGTAATTCAGACTTGCTAAAAAAATAAAAATAGATTTATGGACTTAGGATAACCTGCTGTCAGAGTGTTGCTCAAAGTGGAACCAATCTTCTGGTTTTTCAGATGATGAAAACTGCTGGTACTTCCCAATTTAAAAGATGAGGATACAGCTGAGAAATGTTCAAGTTAATGTTTAACGTTAATCCAGATTTTGACTATCCGGCCAATAGAATACCTGGGTAATCGTTTGCGACAATACTTCCAGCGGAACAACCAACACTTATTCTCTTTAAGCTTCGACCTATATTTGTGCCAATTAGATTTTCCATTCTGACCAGCCGGTTATATTTTCAGCGATATCAAAGCAGTAGTAAAATAGAATGAGAGCTACAAGAAAAGTAATTCTGGGGACTGTATGTTAGCATTTAATAATTCCATGATAATTTGTTTGACTATGTGGGAGGTATGTGGTGCAGGCGTGGACGTTTGCTGGGCAAGGTGATAGGTTCTTTGCGAACGAGAACATTACCTGAATTTTTATACCCAGTCGGACTTTATTTTCTCAACGATACATCTCACAGAGCATTCTGTTGAATAGAACTTTACCAGTAATTTCTGCATCATTTTCAACGATTCGCAATTAATATAACAAACTTTGGACTCGGTTGTGTACAAAGCAATACAAATAATATCGGATTAACATTCGCAACTTCTTTTTCCGCAATAGTAAATTTCAAGCATATTATACATGTCTTAACAACAAGATATATACGATTACTGAAATTCAAATATATTATAATACTGAGACTAACATTTGTTATTTCAGAATTTTCTTCTCTTTGAAATTCGTAAAATTAAGTTTGCTTCGGGAAAATTCAATATTGTCAATTACTTGATTTTGCCACCAATTTATTTTATAATTTAGTTCATTTAATATCTATTTTTTAGAAAAGATATAATTGAGCGAATATTGAAAAACTATAAAAGAGTGAAATAGGTGATTATAAAAGAAAAGACAAGAGATATACAAAACAAACAGAAAAGTTTGAGAGGTTTATGAGTTTAAACAAAACTACTTAGGTTAACAATGAAACAGGGGTCGGGTTGGAGGCGCACATTTTCCAAAGCATATCACTGAAATATCATTTGGAAGTATAAAGAGTTTTTGGAAAAGTCGGATTTTGGCGACTAAAGAGCAGTCAAAATCTCCGAAAGGAACATTACTGTCGAAAAAGAGTCAGAGAAACTGGGTATTTGCAGCAGTAATTTCCAACATAGAATATAAAAAATTTAAGATTAATGATAGCAACCAGCTGTAACCCAAAAGACACAAATTTTTTAAAAACTTGCATCTCCCCTGCAGATGTAAAATAAAATTCAGAAAAAAAAATCATCGAAATAGAAAGGCATATAGGAGCACCTGAAGATTGACGCCCCAGCCATAAAAGCTTTTATCGTCGATGATTTTACTGTTCTCAAAAGCAATTTCAAAATTTTCAAGAAAATAGATATTTTTTAGTATTTTTATTAAATTTACTTTTAATATAATATTTTAAAAATTGCTAATAAATAATTTTATTTTTTGATTTAATATGAACCATAAATCAGTACGCTAATAATATAAAATAAGGTTTATGATGTATTTGAAGGACATGGGAGAGGTTCTAGGGGTTTAGACATGATAAGTTTTCAAAATTTTTCCATATTAAATACTAATTTTGGCTTTATATTTATAGTATAGCATAAATTTTAATAATTTGACTTTAATAATTTTATCTTTTGTGGCAAACAGTTAATCTAAGAATTTTATATGTATTCCTTTTTTCGAGTATAGTTATAGTACACTGTATTGCTAGATAAAAATAATGAATTAGCAACATAGAGGAAGTTAAAATGAAAAATATTAGCTTTGTGGTGAATATTTGTTTCATATAATAGGACAGAAATTAGGGGATGTGTAGAGGACGGGAGGTTTTGGGAAAAAAAGATTTTGATTATCTGAATTTGTCAATTGTAGCTTACATATGATTATGATACATGTGTGATTAATGATGTGAATATGAAAATATTAAAGTGGAAATTTTGAATCTTATAATGAAAACACTTACAAATTACCAGGAAGATTGTCCTGGTGTGGCGGTTATTGTGTAGTTAAGAAAATGATAGAGTGATGGTTTACGATTATCTATAGCAATACTAGATGTAAATAAAAATAAGGGCTATTTTTGATGCCCCAAAAAAAGAAATTGAATGTAAAATTAACTGATTAAAGGATTGATTTTTGTATAAAACGGAATTAATCCTTTTTAACTTCTTTAATTTTTAAATAAAAGTATTTCAACTAATATTTAATTTTTTATATGTATTTTATTAACGTTTATATAAATAAGGAAATAAAATATTTATCATGGTTGCTCAAGTTATCATGTCAAAGGAAAAGACGTTACTGTTCATGATGTCAACAGGATAAATAATGGTGATAAGATGTAGATAATAAAATCGCAGAAGCATATTTTCAACTTCAGCTTGGACTCTTGTATTTTTCAAAAATATAACGTAATTGAGATTTTTCGTTAAAATATTCTCTGATTTTGAGAATTTTTTGTTTCAAATTTAGAAAAGCAATTTAATCAAATAGATTTCAGGCAAAATGCCACTAACACTGAGCCTAAAAGTTTTGGAGTGGTTGTATAATCTTTTTATTTATATATGAGAAATAGTTTTGTTCACATCTATAGATTTTCCTTCAAATTAGTAATAAATAAATGTAAAGTGCCAAAAACTTCTAATTCATAATCAGTCAGAATAAAATTTTAAATATAATAGTCGCATCGAGTATATTTACCATCTTTTTCTTTATTTTTTATTTCAAAGTAAATTATAAATTTAATAAAATCATCTACTGACCGTATTTTTTCATTTCAAATTTTTTTGCTTCCAATGCCCTAAGTTTTACATGGATTCTCATTGCCCTGATATCTAGCAGCCAGTTAAACACTTTTTGTATATAGTAAAAAATAGCTTTGAATTTCTAAACATATTTCCTTTTTCTTTTCAGCATTCATTTTGTTCCAGATATATAGGAATTGATTTTACTAATTTCAATATTATCAAAAAGGTAATATGTGCAGCCTAAAATTCCACAGTGTTATTGGCATTGGTTTTGTTTTTATAGTCTTCAAAATAAAGCTCATAAAGCGATTATTAACATATTTATAGTTTTGAGAATTTTTTGTGAGTTGTATTCATATTCTTAAACTTCCTTTTTTTCAATCAGTTTTATATTTTTATTCACCTTTATAATCACGCGCCAGGCTTATCGCACCACGTTTTTGTCAGCGTTACTCAATAAAACAGAGCATTTTAAATTTCTCCTTACTATATAAATCGTTTAAAATTAGCGCAATTATAGATATACTGTATTTTTGGGATAATAAAAGTATTTTTTTGATTCAATTTAATAAAAACCTTTTAAATGTTGATTACGTGGCTAGAGAGCTTATGGTAAGGGAAGAATTAACAATAAATATTTTCTGGATAATTAATTACATTTTTAATTTTTTTATTTCATGTTATACTTAATTTTAGAATTAGGTGCGAAAGCAGGTATCAGCAATGGAATTGCCTAAAGCTAAACTCTTTAAAGATTAAAAAGAAAGAAAGTATAGAAAAAAAACGGACGGTGATGAACAATAAAATTGTTTATCACAAATGAAGAAATAAGCAAAAATTGTGAAAAGTAAAGTTTTAAAACATAAACTCTTAAGCAAATTCAAAAATAAAAAATAGTTAAGAAATTTAATAAAAACCTCAAAAACCAGGTCCTTTTACCCAGGTATGATTTAGTAGGACACATGATTGTGCTGGCACATATTATGAAAATATTTGGTTTATGATTGCTCTCAACAGTTTATGAATATAGGATGAAAATAAAGAATGAAAAAGGAAAGACATGCTGTGGAAGCAATTTTAAGTGATTTTTATTTTGGATAACTTTTCCTGATGCGGGATTAATAAGATAAGTTGCTATATCAATGTTTCAAAATGAGATTAGCACAGGAAAGCCCCTTTAGAGACAAAGATTAAAAGAAATTGTAAATTTTCCAGTGGATATTTAGAGAGAATAAGTAATAGAAAACTACAAAATTTATAAATTTTGAAATTTCAAAACATAAAATGAGATATAAAAAAGAGAATTACATAGAGACTTGAAAGCACATTAGATCAAATAATTCATAATATGAGCAACGAGTCCGAAGAAGACATAGACATTATAAAATAAGTTTATTAATTTTATAGGAAATAACCAGACATTTTCATATGACAAAACATTTGGATTATTAGATTAATAATAAGAAATTTTGAAAATTATTTACAATTTAATGAAAATACAAGGCATTATTCTCTTATGAAACTTTTAAATCGAGATTATATCTTTTAGAGTGAAGGAATTTAAACAGGTTAAATAAGAGCTGGTTTGAAATGATACGAAAAAGAATTATATCAGTATTACAGATTTTATGACAAATTAAGTATGGAACGAAAGAAAAAAAAATTTTTGTAAATCAATTTTGATATGATTTACAAATTCTTCAAGATTATCGAGCAAATAGAATGGTAACTGGATTTGGGATATTTTACATCATCTCTGTCATATGCTTCTTCTGCTATCTGTTTATTCTTTGTCTGCGTTCTTCTCCTATAACTTTATATTTATTCTTCTTATATTCTTGTTATCAAAGACAAAAAATAGCGTTATATCTCTTCGACAATCCATTATACAATTCATATATCTGGTTCCTGTGGTATTTTCTCATCTAACTTCACAGGAAATCACTCATTGGTTTATCTCCATAGCTTTTATAATAATTGGCTTTTCCTAAATAAATAAATGGTTAGTTTTTGTTACCGTCCCATAAGTGATTACTATTGTCATCTTGAACATCATGTCCTAATTCTGAATGTTTTGTAAACATTTTCCCACACTTAGTAAAACAGTTTGGGTAGGCTTATCCACGTTATAGATACTGCAAAAGAGAGATTATCGTATTTTGAAGTTTTCTGCCAAAGAATATAAGGTCTTGTCAATCGTTGCAGGTGATATCTTGATATCATATTTCGCATACGGCCCAACAAACCGCTGGAGTCAACAAAATTTGAGTTTCTCTTATGTTTTGTATGGAATTAATATAATTAAATGTTTTGGTATTATTTTCTTAATTCTGATAAATCTAATATATTAAATCTTTGATCGATTTTGAAATTATAATTTAAGTTTTGGGTTTGAGAATTATCTAAATGTAAAAAGTTTTGATTTATTTCTTTATGTGTCCATTTCAACTCTATTTTCAAATATTTTTATATTTTTTCATAGAGTATAAATGAATTTTCATTTTTTGAATTTTCTTCTAAAATTTCATCTTCTACTAATTCTTTTAAATGGAGATTGTACATGTGCTGAAAATTTTTGCTAATATTGAAATAATTTTTATGTTCATTGTATAATTTCTAAGTTATAAAATCAAATTTTATTTATCAAGATAATTTATGGTAAATATATGTAAATGGCTCTAGGCGTCAATTTTTTCTAAATATGCTAAATTCAATTCTATCAAATTTAAAATATTTTATTCATGCAATTCAAACCTCAAATTGCAACTATACGTGTAAAATAGACGGTACGGGATAATTTCTCTTGAAATAATTCGATATTTATTATCAAAATCGACGTTTTCAAATTTCATTTCAGATTTGCCAATTCCTGTTTATAATCCAAATACAATTCTTACTAAAAATATTTTTTAGACTAAATTAATTTTTCAATTTTTCAATAATGCGGTTTTGACACACTCTATCGAGTTCACCATAGCAGTTCGAGGATGTTGAAAATTGATTTTCTTCGTTTAATATTTTTTCTTTTTAATGAAAATAAAATCATATTATCAACTTCATTTGAAGAATAATTTGTGTAAATAATCTTTCTTGTGATTTCCGATAGAATCGAAATAATTGTAACAAGGGATCTTTATTTCAACCTTTCTCAAACCTCTCCCAATTTGCTGTATAAATCGTTGGGGACGTTGTGGGACGCAAAATGGCAATAAATTAATTGTTGGAATGTCAATTTCCTTCATTTAAAATATCTACTACACATAAATTTCCAATTTTTGTTTTGAACTTTTCATAAAATTTCTGGAGGTCTTTTCGTTTGAACTTGTATTTGCGCTGTAATCATGGCTGATTTATAACCTTTTTGCAAATTCTTCCTTATAAAGGCATGTTCTATGTTTGACAAATGCAACAGCAGCAATTATCGCCATCGAACCAAATTTGTTGACGATTTTTTCGACAATGTGGTACGATATGTTCAACAATAAATTTTCTAATAATATATCGTTATATTTCCCATTTTTATAGAGGAATATTATCATAATTAATTGCTAATCTGTTTATAAAATAATGAAAAGATTGCAATCTGATCCTCTTCAAAGCCTCCTTTATTCCAATTTCATCCACAACATTATAGTCGCAAAGTGAAGAATATCCTTGCCATCCATGCGTTTGGGTTGCTGTCAAACCTAGCAAAATTTACTCTGAAATATGATGGCGTCTTTAAATAACATCTGACATTGGACCAGTGAAGTGCGTCAACTATGATATAATCAAAGGCGTATTTAGAATTCATTATAACAATTTCTTAATGATTGAATAGGAAGCAAAAACCATTAACATTGGTTTTTCTTTTAAACCACCATCGGTCTTGGGTCATTTTATCAATTTAAGATTCTCGAAAAGACATGCATTTTCTGTGGTCTTCTGGTGACTACAAATAAAATTTTATATTTGAAATTTTTAGATTTTTCATCGATTTTATTTCAAATGGTTTATTTTCATTAATAGAATCAATTTAAGGGTATTTTTATATCCATTGCGGCAAGATAGTTTTCTATTACCGGTGCAGGATATAGGAAGCCCTTTTATTTCCGTTTATTCTGATTTCTCTTAATTTTTGCAAAACTCTTTTCTTGGTACAAATTCATTTCCTATTTAATTTAGTTTTCTATAATCAAAAAATGTTTTGTGCATTTTATAGATTTTATATTTTTCCATGTTCATCGATAAATCTTCTGTTAATTCTATTTAACTTCATTGCTGTGCCATAATTTCTCAAAATTGATTTATTGATTTTTCATAAGTATTAAAAAACTGCTGTCTGTCAATTTTACACATTTCCATTCTTCTGCCGAATACAAACGCTTTGATAATATTAGACGAGCCGATTATAACACTATGATATTTTTTCTTTTTTCAAAAATAAATAGCACTTTGTGTGAAAACTTTCTCCTTGATGTGTAAATTTACTGTATATTTTTATACGATAAAAGTTTTTCGTATTCTGCTGAATCCGGTAATATTCGTGAGCGGATATTATAATTTCACATGTTCCTTGGCACTTTCAAAGTTTGTCCAAAATTAACTTATTAACTCGGCTGAATCACACTAGACTATCTTATAAACACGTAAAATAAAATTTTAAATTTAGCAATTCCTGCTGATAAATAAAAGGGTACAGAAATTTAACGTACTGGGTTTATAATTAATTCATTTATATTTCCGATTATATCTTTTATTTTTTCGTTTTAACGAGCAACTCAAGTGAGAAAATCGGTATTTTGAATTTTTGTTTTCTGATTCATCTGTAAATGCCTGATTTAACCAAATACAATTGTTTAATAAATTAATAACACAATCATTTTTTTCATAAAAGTGAAATTTTATCTGAAAAAAAATTCAAACTAAATTAAGTACTACATGGCCATTCCGGATTATTTCGAAAATTCTCATTTTCTTCACTTTCCTAAATTCGCTGACTCGGGTTCTTTGTCAAGGCCTCATTTTCACCCTTTTAATGACATTAAATTTTACAAGGAATTTAGGTGTTTTGAGTGCTCTTTTTTCACGCAAAATTTAAATTGCTCTTATTTCCCGGGTTTATATTTCATCATTTCAAAAAAAAATAATTCTAACATTATTAAGCTTATCCTGTCGCGCATATAGTGGCTTTTCTTCCAAATAAGAACGATTTATAATAATTTAACACATTCATTGATTTGGCCATTTAACCAGTTTCCGCCGAAAGGAACCTGTACGCGCAGTATCTATGTTTGGCATAGTATCCGTTGATTTTTCTGATGGAAAATCTACTAGAAGACTTTCTTATCAATTTTTGTGTTGGCGGGAAGCGACAAAATACCGACGCCCATCTTGACAAAATAAAAAGAAATTATCCATATCTTCTAACCCAAAAGTTGAGGATATTCAATTCCTGTATTTTGAAGATAATATTTTTCTTTCACTTAAGGTACATCATCTGTCAATCCGGTTTACACGCTAACAACATTCGTTTGGCTCCTCACCTTCATTTCACGAAGCCAAAAATCTTAATAAAATTCAAACACTTTTCCATTGTTGCTTTCTTCTCCAGTATTTCAGAATTATAATTTCACTTACTATTACAGACGATGAAACAAAGCTCAGAACTTCCTAAATCCATTTTGTTTCACATCAAAAATATTGTATTCTTGTTGGTTTTTCTTTGTTCACTTGCGCCTCTTTTCCTTATATTTTTACTGCAGATATAAAAATTAATGTTAATTTTATACTAGTAAAAGCAGCTTCTTGTAATTTCATTTCAGGGAGTACCTTCACCACGTTTACTATGCTGTTTTCTGTAATTTTTCTTGCAATATATCTCACACGCATTTACAAATACATTCTTTCAAAGGTATAGTGACACCCGCATTATTTTAGCATGTGCAACCTGTAATGGTATTTCAAACTGCTTTGTCTCAGAATTACATCTTTAATTTTCAACGATTGCACGTCCTCTGTAATAGGCGTTATCTTTATGAGCAATGAATGAAAAACTATCTACTGGTTCCACTTGCAAAATATCCACTTTTACCAAGTCTGACTCCTTGTGTCCAATCATTCATATTCAAATAGGCATACCGCGCACAGCCGTGATTTTATTTATCGCAAAATCAGTACTAATATTTCTATGAAGTGGCAAATCGCAAAGCTTGTCATTTGCAGGGTTTTGCATCAAGGCATTCATATTGAGGAAAGATTCCACCTTTTTCATGACAAAGGGTTCCATGCATTTCCACAACATAATCTTTTGGAACTATGATTTGTCATACCACATAAAACTCTTCAATGTGCGCACCCTTCTGGAAATTCCGCAGGGTTGATACAATCTTCCACGCTGTTCAAGGTGTTACATTATATTCAATAACAACGTGCTGTTGAAATCAAGTCAATATTAAATTCGACACAATCTTTCTAATATTTCCATGTTACAGCCTAAGTCCACATCAGATGAAATCCCAATACAGAGAGATGTTTCTGGAACGCATGAACAATGGCTTATCATTCAGCTGTAATTTTCAATACTTCTCTCTTAAATCTCATAATCATCTGTTGAAACTGGATAAATTCCTGAAAAACCATACTTATTGAGACGACCTTCAGAAACTGTATCTGTCGGTTTTTTTCCACATGTGTAGTATATCCCCAGCTTGTGTGTCATGATTTGACTTAATTCATAATAATAGCATCGCTGAGCCAACTGTCAATTCGTCTACTTCTTTCGACTTTAGGCGAGAAAATCCCCAACTTCCAATGCGTCAAATTTCTTTCAGGAATGAGCTATAATCTTGGAATTCTGTCTCCTTTTACCATTTTCCATCAATTATTCTAATGTGCGTTGTAGCTCCTCTAAAATCATCATAAAATACAGGTCAAAAATTAACGCCTTTAGTTTGTTAATTTCTCCTTTGGAAGTGTGAGGAATATGCTCAATAATTAGTTCCAGCAAATGCTGATTCCCGATCCAGTTTTCCAGAAACAGGAACAACATCATCTGCGAGAAACGTAACTTCCTCTATTTCCGAAACTAATATCAGGGATCCCCATGACAAGTCAATTTATTTTATACAAACAATATTTCAAAATCATTTTCCAAAGCAAAATACACATTTGCCAATGTCTGTGCTTCCAATTCCTGTGCACATCAACTACAAGCAAGGCCCCATCCACAAGCTGCAAGCAAATCTTGATGCTTCGTAATACAAAATCGACGTGTCCCGGCATTATCAATTAAATTTAACTCATAAGTCTCTCCCGTTTCGAGCCCATACTTCAATGTAACTGCCTGTGCCTTAATCGTTATCCGCTTTTCCTTTCTAAATCCATGCTATCAATAGCCCCGATCTCTGCATTTCCTTTATGGGTGCAGTTCCTGTGCTCTAAAAGCCTGTCACAATGAGTGCGTTTTCCGCGATCAATGTGTGCTATCCCAAAATTTCTTTTATTTTTGATCCAACATTTGTGTGTTCCTCCGTTTACTCGTTGACATTATCTTTCTTTGTTATATTTTTAAAATAGTAACTATTCTGTCGAACTAGTTACTCAACAATATGTATATTATATAATAATTTTACACCCCATTTTTCACATAGTCTTTGTGAAAAATATTTTTTATCAAAATTTAATATATTTTATATTATATTCAATTTCATCGGAAAAATCATTTAAGATTGAAATAAAATTATACTTATCACTTAAATTATGATTTATTTAACTTCCAACTGATTTTCAGGTCATAAACCAATTACATTTAAACAAAAATTCTCTAAAATGATGATTTTAGTATAGAAACCATGATGTTTCGCTAGAAGTCCGTAATTTTATAATTTTTCTGGATTGTCAAACAACACCTAGCAATATTTTTAGAACAGGCTGCAGTAATCATTCATTCATCAATATTTTATTTTTGATTTTTAATATTCCATATTTTTACTAACTTTCATGTTTTTTGTCTTCTCAGGACTAAACCTAAGGCCCTGTGATATTCTTGCGATTTTGTCACCTCCCAAAATAATTCTATCCTCACTTTAATTTCCATTTTCAAAAGTTCCTTTTTTATTGCCAATCCTTCTGCCACATTTTCATTTTCCCTTGTCCGCAGTTGCAATAACCTTCTGGATTTTTCTTTAAATGCTTATTGCAGCTTTTATCCTTTCATAAGTGATTCAGTTGGTTTCTCCTTTACTCTTTGCTCCTGTTACATAATCTGCACATTTTCATTTACGGCTTTTCTGTGATTATGTATTCTTTTATTATGAAATATTGGACAAACAAAATAAAAATAAATATGATAACAGGTTTTATTAAAATTATGATTGTATTCTTCATAAGTTTTGGTTTAATATCCTTTAAATAAAGGCTGTTCCGTTTCTGGAACAACCACTATAAAATTATTCTTTCACGATAACAACAAGTATGATCCTCAACTTTAAAAGCTCTTTTAAATTTACAATAATATTTAATTTTTCATTTTACCATAATTGTCAATTTTTTGTTTTATTTTGAATTGACATTTTATTTTCAAGAACCTCAACCAGGTATAAATTATAAGGTGTCGATATAGCGTAAATTTACCAGCTAACAGAGAAATAATTTAAGTTGTTAATGATAAAGCAGTGAAAAGAAAATGATGTAGTGTAACAAGAAAAATAGAAAGAAAATATGGTTTAATAAATCTTGAAGAAAATATAATCGATTTTGAAATGATTCAAAATGCTGAATGTCTTGCAAAAATAGATGAAAGTTTTCTCAGATGAAAAGTGGAAAAGGACGAAGTTCATGATTTAATCGAGGGTCGATGATGAATAGAATTATGGTTTGATGATGGCTGGGAGTTGTTTGTATTGATATCAAGATAAAAACTTTAAAGAATTAACAGGAGAGCCATAAAAGATATTGAGAAGAGAATGGGCATTGAATGGAGATGAAACCCAAAACCTGGAGCTTTGAAATATGAGAAAAGTTTGATCGAAGGGTGATGGGAAGCTAACAGGCTTATCTATACTTGGGCGTTAAGTATGGGGTTTGCTGGATAATTTTCTTGCAGAGGACATTATTAAAGTGGTACATAATTGAAAGGTGGAATGTTTGCACTCTTTTTTAATGCACTGTAATGTACGTGTTTACTTAAATGTTGAACTTTGTGGAATATTACTCTTTAACACAATTAAATTAAATAATTTAGTTTACTGATTTTCAAATCCGCCTGTATAAAGCTGATAATAAGTTTCCTTTTTGTGCAATCAATTCATCGTGATTTCCGCTCGATAATTTTTCGCTGATCAAGTACCCATTATCATCAAGGAATTTTGATGGTGACGCAGGCGATTAACTATTCTTCCCCATCAACATCATTCCTTCACGATTTTTTCTCTGTTCCGTATCGATGTGATTGCTTCATCAGAATTAAGACTGGTGGATCGGCGATTGCTGCTCTTGCTATTGACAATAATTGTCGCTGTCCTTGTGAAGACTCGAATATCTTAGCAAAGTGGTGTTGTGTGATGTTTTATAAAATGATCGGCATTGGCAAGTTTTGCGCTGTGCACTTCTTCATCCATTTATCAAGTTTTCCATATCTGATGTTGTCGCGCTGTTCCAGAAAATAAGTGTGTCCTGGTACAATTCAAGATTCTCTTAAATCCTGTTTTTATTTTTCAATGTTATTCCATCATATCAGTTTTCCAGTTAATACTCGTAAAATCTGTTGAATTAAGTTTGTAATTATGATTTTCCAGCACCTGTTGCCAGCAGAAGGCAATTTTTCTCTGACTTTGCATAAAAGTTAATATTGAGTATTGTCTTTTCATCATTGTATCCGATATTTACATCTTCAAAACAACACATCTCGTAGTCTTTCATAAATCGTTCCGTCAGAATACGGATATTTTCAACCCATACACCTATGTGCTTTTCAGTTTCTGCTCAATATTTCCATTTTCATGTCAATGTTTGCGTTTACAAGAGTTACATGGCCGTTATCTTGTTCAGGTGTCACGATCTAGCAGGTTAAATGCTGCCCGAAACCAAGCAGATATGTGCAATGTTAGTATATTGCAATTTGTGAACTAGCTGATTTATTACTTTATAAACTGCAAAAATGATGCAAGACCTCCGATTGTGAAGCCGCAATATTATTAAACACGATTATTGGACTAAGGTGGCAAACTGAAGTTTATATTTCCAAGATTTCCAACAGCGGGCCTGGAGAATGTTTACTTAAAATTTCATCGCATTGTTCGCCCTGACAAATAATGCCGTATTTAGCTTATTAAAACGTTCATCAGCCTTTTCTCATATGAAATACTTTACAACTTTCAGTCCTTCTATCGTTTCTTCCATATCCATTTACAATACCAATATTTTTTGCCAACATTGCCATTGTAGTTTTGAGACTTTTTTTGAAGAAATGGTTTTTGTTGTAACTTAATCATAATAATCATTAGTACTTCGCGAAAAGGTACTGAGTGGGATATTTAATATAAACATTGAAATAGAACACTTGAGTTGTAATAATTGGAGTGTTGCACTGTGACAACTCATATCCATGTTCATAAAAGCGTCAATATCCTTGAATAGACACTCATTATATCTCCATGCGTTGTATCAAAATATTTGCATAGGGAAACGATTACATGTGTCATACATCATCCATAATCTTTCAATGTCCCCAACCCGCGTAAATCATAAATATCTCGTAATATGCTACGTACAAATAAACTCCACCCTTATCGACTGCCGGTATTTTTAAAAAATTGGGCTCACCAAACTCATTAATAAAATTGGGATTACACCAATGTTGAATGATGATTCTGCATCAATCAATTGTTTGAATACATTGTCCCAATAACCATTCAAATGAACTCAGACAGATAGCTATAATAACAAATAACGTGTCTGTATTTTATAATGTCTAAATATATCCGATGATGATTAATCCTTTATCTGATTTTCGTGGTTATGAGATTTTCAGCTTTATTTTTACTCGTATTTATCCTCCCTTCTGTCTAGGATTCATAGACTTCACAATATGTCTTGCTTGTTTTAGCAGTTCATCGTGTGTTCTGACTTTGTGATGATTCCATCTTCGAGACAATATTTTGTCGGAATTAACTTTGTGTGTACTCTTTGACCAATAATAATTTTGTAATAGGCAATTCATTTTTGAAGCTTCCTTATTAATTTGTCTGTCTTTGTGTCAACTGCACTTGTTGAATCGTCTAGTCAATGATATTTTTGGGTTTCTGACAGAGACTCTATTCTCTAAAGTCTTTGTCTTTGCCTCCAGAAACATTTGCTCCCGCCACGTTCCAATGCTGTCGTATTTTTAGAATTTTGAATAAATTCATCGGCTTGTGCCAATTACGAAGCATATTCCATTTCTTCATCAATTTACATTTTCATTTCTAACGTAAAATTATCTTTATAGTTCCTAAAACAGTACATTTTTGAAAAGAACCATCAGCTGCATTAATCCCGGGCGTCTTTGTATCGCCAATCCTTTACATTCCTCCACCAACTAAGTTCCCCATCGGAACATCATACTGATCTTTGGAATCAGCTGAACAAGAACCGATTTTGCCTTCCAGTTCTTTAATAATTCAACAGTTTGCCAGACTTTATTTCCAGATTTATTTTTATCAAATTCAGACATCAGGATTATTACTTAACTAGAATCATTTCCAAACACTGTTGGACCGTCTTTTTGCCTCTCTGTTATCATTTTCCAGGATTTTTAATATTTGGCTCTTCTCATCTAGAACCATCTCCACTGAGATTCTGTCTCGGATAACTCTTGAAAACGTATTTACAAAACATCATCGCAAGCATAGAGGCTCCGTAAAGGATATTGGTTTATTGTAACAAAAACGTAAAGCTGCCCAGTCGTCAGCTCATTACAAACAATCATCTTTGCCCCAAACCATGAAAAGAAACAAAATACACCCAAATAGTTATTTGCCCGTGCAGGAGACACAAATATTATAATCTTCCCTTTTTAAAACATATTTTCAAACTTTCAGTAGCTTTCTTAAATTTATTAGTTTCATATTTTCACGGATATACGCTTTTTTACAACTCGAATACCATTATATTTTCTAGAAGGCTAGAATTTATATCATCATATTTTCCTAATTGCAGTAAAAAAATTGGATCTTATAAAATAATAAAGGCCAAAAACTTCTAAAAATAAAACTGCAACCAATAAATATCATCGATAATTTTGGATTTGTCATAAGGGAACTATAAATATTTAACACTTGTCATAAGCGGAACCCTTACAAATCTCTGATTAACAGCAGAATGAATTCTGAATGTTATTAGCATCTGTCATGAAATCTTGTAATCAGTCCGGTATGAAGTTTGTCAATATTAATTGAAGGAAAGGACTGTATCTTGAAAATAAATCCTTTCTCAAATTTTATAAGTCCGGCCGAAACGTAAGAAGCGTATTTTGCATGTATACCACATAACAACTTGCGACAAAACTTACATAGCCACTCCAAATGTTGCAAGTCCATTGATGGCAAACTTCATATCTCCTTACCATCATTTCCATTCAGTCAGCTTCATCAAATAATTACAGCCATAAGTGTTGGAATAGCATTTCCAAAAATAACTTCTATTCAATAAATATTGGAGAAATTAATGCTTTTTGTACTTTCTCCAGAGATGGAAAATATTTTTAACGTATAAGTAAACACACTCATCTTTTCTCTTTATTATAAAATTTAAAGAAGCAGAACTTATCAGAGAAATAAATGCTTATCCTCATTAATAAATTTCAGTGCTTTTTGTTTACATTAATATAATTAAATAAATTAAATATCTAAATGTTCACTCAAATATCTTATCTGTATTCTCCACAGTCTGATCACAGGCTACATCATTTAGAAATCGACCATGCTGGAACTTATTTTTCTCGCAAGGGATGTGTGCAAGTTCTCTGTTGCTAAGGAAAGTTCTCCTTCCCAGGCTCCTTGTCCGATACATACTATGATATTTTTTGTCTGTAAACATCTGAGTAAGGATGATTCCACGGCATGTTTCTTAAGGTCGGCAACTAGTTATTGTAAGCTAAATCATCTTGTAGTCTCAAAAACATTGACGCATCAAACATTCCGCAGGAAATCAATGTCAGAATAAGTCGGGCCTTCTAGAAAATGCGATTCCACGTGGAGAACTCCTCCATATACTACACCCTGCCGACAATAATGTCACTTCTCCAGAAATATCCTGTATTCTCGAGGCCTGGAATTCATTTTGTAATATAATTAAAATACTTTCCTGCATTTCTATTCTATGTCTTGGATCTCCGTAAATGTGACCAGCTCTCAGTTATCAACGCCTTCAACACTACAAAATAATTGTAGTCTTCGGCCTTCCTCCAGTAGTCGACCAGCATTTACCATTCCAAATTCTTCATACTGGTTACAAGTTCCATCTTGTGGAAGGAAACTTCGACAGGCTCCTGAATGTCCGTACCTTGAATTCCATCTCTCTTCCAGATTATGGCTATATTCTTTTCTATCTTCTGCATTCTTTCTCCTTGATTTTATTATTTATTCTTCAGTTTTATACCTCACCTTCTCAGGTTCGTAAATTCATCTAAACTCTAACTTTTGGCAAATTTCAAACATATGTATAATTCCCCATAGCTTCTGAGAGAAAAATATCCGGCATTCTTTCATCCATTACAATTCGTTTCCATATTTTTGCTTAATTTCATCATGTTAAGATGTACATAATTTTTGATATCACGACGGCGCATAACCCAGTAATTTTTTCTATATTCTCATTTGGTCAACTTTTCGATTTTGTCAAAACAATCGTAAACCGATTTGATAAACATCGATATTATTGGCATGATATAACATATCAGGTGTATATCCATACTGCAGGACGCATATTGCCTCAGGTCAATGTAATCTCCTTTTTTCAAGTCCACCTTTTTATTATTTGAAGTTTAAAATTCAGATGTATAAATCTTGCTTTTCCAAGGTAGCTGGCTGTCGTCTTCCAACACCGGTAATTGTTCGGGCATTTCTTTTCTACATAATAAAATACATCTAGTCCTTTGTTTAACATCCGCAATTCGCGGGCTCAGCTGTTCGAACAAAATGGGTTCTGTACAGATCGTGATTTACTATCATAATTCTAAGTTCACCTTCAGTATTCTTCATAATATATTTTATATCTTTATTACGATTTTCAAAGAAATTCAACTAACTCGTGTTTTCATCTTTGATTCTTTGCGTATCGCTCGCGCCACCACTTACTTTCATTATCAGGCTTAGTAAATAACTGGATACTAACTTTTTCAATAAATTTTTAGCTTTTGACGTTGCCAACCAACGAATAGTCACCAAAACGGTACATCAACTTTACCACGCACTCATTTTGATTTTTCTTTAATGTTTTATAACTTTGTCAAAAGCTTTGTACATTGTAATATTAAAGAGTCTGAACGAGTTTAACATCCTGTACAAACCAATACTCATTATTTAATTCAAGCCAGTCTGTTTCCCATATTTGTGAGTAAAAAAAGCGACTCTTTCAAAACTTCATCATAATTTTCCAAGACTTGAAACTTTGTGTCAATCAGTCAAACTTTCCTTTAATCTTTGATCTAACGTATCATATATTTACGTCCGCAATTCTAACAGTAGTATTTTATTTTAATCTATTTACAAAATTGATATTAGTTTTGGAGGTGAAATATAATAAAATTCATAATATTCATCTCTTCTATTATTTAAGTTGTTTAGTATAATTGTTTTTGATAAAAATAGTATATATACTATTATAACGCAATTTTTTTACAAAATATAAATATTATTATTTTTCTCTGACATATGTTGATATTACAGGTATTCAAATAAAACTTCTTATTTATTTTACATTTGAAAACTTAATTTATGTTTATAATACATTAAAAAAAATAAATGGAGGTTTTATTTTATGGATTTTGAATTTGAGAATGATAAAATGAAAGATGAAATTACAGTAGCTGGTGAAAATACATCAGAAGAATAATAAAATTACAGACAATTTTTTTTAAGAAAATTACACATCTTCTCGTCAGGTTAATGAAAATTTTGTGCTATTAATGCTGGCACGACAATGGTAATTTGAAGAAGTAATCCAGATAATAACAGTGATTTCGATAATTTTAATAGTTTAATCAACTAATGCATTTAATGGTTCGATTAATTTAACATTAGATGGAACTACAGTAAAGAGAATATGAAATTCATTTCAGCTGCTATAAGAAAATTTTTCAGTTTAGGAATAATTTCAGGTCTTTCGATTAATTGTTTTTCTCATTGGAATTTTCACTATTATGGTAATCAATGGAGATTATTTTACAGGCTGCAGCTTTTTAGAAGAAACTGTTTATACAAAGATGAAAATAAGTAAAATTGTATTTTAGTGTGAACAAGTAAAGAGGCTGGAGCTTTATATAATTTGCAGTATTGTTGATATAAACTCTAACTGCTATTTTTTGTAGATGTTGTGTAATAGCTCTTCTAGGAGCTACTACATCAATGTTTAATTGAGAAAAGAATAAAGAAAAAAATAACTGCAGATAAAATAAAAGTCCATATTTTATACTAAATAAAGGATTTTTATAGTGTTGTCAATCACTTAAACGTTAAACACTTGATACAACTGTCTTTATTTCTCTGTTTATCATAAGTTTACGATTAAATATGTTTCCCACTAGATTATTTGATTTTTATCTTTTACAATATTTAGAGAATTTTTTCTGTTATTATTCCTATATCTGATAATGAAACACTGTGTCCAGCAGTAAAACATTAAAACTTTTTTTAGCATTTTCTAAGCACCTTCAAACAGTATTTTTCGTGCTTTGTTCAGATTATGACTATCTACCCGCCACTATCCCTTACTTCCCTACACAGAATATGAACGTATCAGGATTATTCAGTGCTGACTTCACGTCCGAAAGTCGATATTCATGAGCCCAGCTTCGTGGAATATTTGCAATGCACTAGTACCTTCGCCAGTCTCGTTAACATGGCATAGCGCACAGGGTGGACCTTTCCACTGTCTATAACCCGGTTTATGCTATAATTTTCGTTTTGGGTGTTGTAGGAGCTGTTGTGTGCTGATTTTTTATTCAATATTTTGCAGTTTTCAAAGTTTCGTCCTTCAAATAAAATGGACACAATATTACTTATTGTAAAAGTACCAACTTTTGCGGTTTCAGGAATAACGCGTTTATTCCACTTCCCTTGCTCTTTGATTCCAGAAATTAAAAATAGAATGTCTGTTCCTTTCTTAAATCCTTAAAACTGTCTTTCACGGTGAAATGCTACTCTCAACCAATTCCTTTGACATTTAGAGACTCAATATCTAAAATATCTTCTTCAAGCCCGACATTCAAATTTCTTATCAATTGTTATCCATTTTGCTTTTGAGTTATCCTCCAGAATTAACAAAAATTTATTCCCATTCCGCCAATTCCTTCTTTCCCTTATTTCATTTTGTCTTCATACTTGAGATTCCACTCTTGCAAATACGAATATGCAAATCTCCCTTTCCATTAAGTGCATATGGTGTTGAGTTAGGTTTTTATGGGTATGTTTGGCAGATTAGAGGGTATTTCAAGAGAAAAATTTGAACTTATTTTACTTTCTAGGGCAACTTAAATACACAAGAATTCTTTTGAAACTATTTATTTTTACCTTTCATTTCCAAAGTCTAAATCTCTCTCCCATATTCAAACAACACCCCAGTGTAACATACTCTCTTTGTTCATCATATTTTTTGAATTTTGTCTATCTTTTTATTTAAAGACTTGATTGTTATAATAATTTTTATAATGTATTTAATATTTAAAAGCAAAATAGGAGCCAAGTCATTGTACTTTTATTAAAACTCCTTTTACATGCTTTCATTTCCAAATCCTAATCATATAATATAAAACTTTCCTTTCATCTTTATCCTATAATGTATTTTCAAAATAATTTTTCTGTGTAATTTTTTGATTTTGTAAATTCTCAAATCACAGAAATTTCTTTCAAAAATTTCTGCTCGATTTTCTGAATAAGTTGCATTTCCAGACAGTCGACAAATCTATTTCATTTACCACTTTTGTTTAAAGTTTCCAGAATAATCTGACAAACAATGTACTACAATTAATTCACAATGAACAAAAATCTAATTGTTGCTCTTTTTTATAATTTTTCTGCAATATTTTTATCATTTCCGACAAAATGAAATAAATATTCGCTCCATTTATTTTCACCTCGTTTATTTTTCAAATTTATTTTTATAATTTCATAATTATTCTAACTTCATTACTAAATTGATTAAAATGTTGAAAAAATTCTGTTTAAATCGTCCCGGATAAGATTAATTTCACCGATTTCTGTATTATGATATTTTTTCGTATTGAATATCCAAGTCCAATTCTTTCGTATGCACCTTTATTTCATTTATACCCATCAATACCGAGCTATTACTAACAAATTAGCAACTAATTTCCCAACTTGTCTACACCTGTAATTATTAAAGCTGCCATATTATCTGTAAAAGTAGGTTCTAATTTACGATAAATTATTATTATATCAATAATCAATTTTATTGTCATAATGCGGCCAGGCTATTGAATCTGCAAAAGTGTGCTCATTCCTGCTGAAATGCATATTTGTTGTATCATTAGCTTCTTTATATTGCTTCAATAAATCTTTTGATACAATTTAAGGCCTTTGTATTTCTCAGATACATATTTATATATTTCACGTAATGATCTTCTATCCTCTAAACTAAACCAATCTTCATCTTCATCAATTTCGCTAACTCTTCCAACACTTCGTACTCTCCCTTATGTCTCTTCTAATATTATTATTTCTTTACTTTTAACAAATTCGGATTCGCTAACAGCCCGTGTCAACGCGGAAGCGCACTGCAATTGCAAAGATTCCAGAATAGTTCTAAATCTCAAACTTGTTTCCATCGGCCCATACCGTTCTGTCCGCTTCACACCACTATTAATAAGCAATATAAATATATAAATTTTCATCTTGAGCTACGTCTCTACTAAAAATTTTGAATATTTGATGATGTTTCTTCTTGATTTCCTTCCAGTTTCAGCACTGTGTCATTATAAAATTTATGTATCTTCTTTCAAATGATGCTCAGTTTCTTGGTCCAGAACCCTGCACCAACCCCTGCCCCCTACTCAAAAATATAGTTAATTGAGTAGACTTTTCAACTTCAGTTTCCCTGCAACGATAATATTATGTTTCTGTACTATAACTATTCCCACATTTTGTTTGTCTTTCTCCAAAACTAACTGTTCTCTCACTAACTTTGTCAATCCATTAAGACTTTCTACAAATTTGATTTTCATTCCAACTTTTTGATTGTCTTGATTGTTGTTTTATTTTCCTCCCACATTTATATTTTTCTTTTCAATTAGTCTTCCGTTCTTAACATAACATCCATATTTTTCTTCAGCAATATGGTTCCAGGGCTTTTTGGCCGTATCTATTATTTATTACTATGGTAACATAATTATATTTTGTTTCAATTTTAATTTAAAATTCTTTTGCAATGTCAAATTCCATTACTTTTTAAATAAATTAAAAGTCAGATGATATTGTTATTAATATTGCCCGATTAAATTTTATTTGCTTTCATAACTAATTTATAGTTTTCCTATTAAATCTTTTAAATATTCTCTGCTCTATCTTTCGGTTCTCGTGTGTGAATCCCGTACCAGCATTTTGTCGAGCATTTCAAGCTTGTCTCCTGTTGTCATATCTGCGGTCAACACAATTATGCCTTCTTTTCGCCATCATTTCATTGCTAAAGTACATCTGTGGTTGATTCTCCCTTTTCAAGTTTGTGTTTTTCAAAATGAGAAAATGTTTTGGGTTTGAAACATGTCTGGTCAGAATGCCCCCGCTGAGTTCTTGGAGCCTTCAATTGTTGGCTTTTCAATAGAATCTTCTACAACTACAGTTTATCACGTCAATTTGTGTTTAAAACTTTTAACTATTTCCGCTATTTGAAACGTTCTTTTTGGTAACTTCTGAACTCTAAAATTTGTTCACCTTGCGAATCTTCATATTTTCCTGGTAATTGTTTCATTTACTAGGACTTTGACATTTATCGCCATCGTATAAATAATATCTAAATATAAAAACACCTGACAGAAACAATATAAACATAGTGCTTCCTTTTGGCACCCACATTGCATGTCTGTCTAGGGTTTTTGTGCATATTAAATATTGACATTCAGAAAATACCGTCAACTATTTTTAATAAATCTTTTCCATTTTCTTTGAGTTTTCGAGTTCATGGAATGAAATAAAATGATTTTCAGTAGCCCTTTATTTCTTCCGGTAATAATCAGAACTCTTTAATATGGCCGCTAATTCTTCACAGAAAGGATATTGCAATGCTGGTTTATCAGCAATTCCTGAAGCATTTCTTTATGGATTTGGAGCTTTCATTTGAGTAGCTTTCTCGTTTCCCAGAGGTCCTGGCAGGAATTTACGGCTTTTCTTTACTTTTTCTCTTTTACTTTTTCTTCATGTACCTCTACCACACAAATTATTAAGATTAATTTCATATATCCTGTTCATCAGGAATATACTATATTACGTATTACAGGTCTTCAAATAGCGCATTTTTCAAAATATTCTTTTGTATCAAATTAACTGCCATTTCAGTGCTGTTTCAGTTTTTAGTCTGTATTCATATTACCAATTATAATAATACTCTTTAAATGTGGAGCTGTTACATAAAACATTATTTCCTTGTGGGGAGCGGGTTATTTCCAAAATCAACTACGTATCAATCTTTGTAAAAGTTTTTTATCATCAAACTGTAGAAAAATGTTTTTAAATTCATCATTTGAAGTTGTCCCGATCAACTTTATTACTATCCCTATGTTGCATTATAATCTTATTTTCAGTGTATTAACACTTACGTCTTTATGCTATCTCTGTCTGAGAAAATATCATTGGTCTTTCGGGGTCGGATCTTTTTGTGGCTTTGATAAAAATCGATTATTAACAGAAGTTACAAATTATTTACTAAAACACATTCCTAATAAAAATAAAAGTGATGGTATTAATTTTCATTACCTACATCCTTCAATTGTAATTTTAATTACATTAATTATACCATAATTTTATAAAATATAAATTAATTTTTATTATCTGTCATAATATTTATGTTTATTAATATTTTACTAAATAGGAAAATAAAAAACTAGAATAAAATCCCAGTTTTGTGAATATGTGGATAAACTTTTTGCGTATATATGAAGTTTTAAATCTCACTCTCGGGTATAAATACCTACAATTAATCCCTTAATCCCTTATTTTACAAATATTATTTGATTATTTCCGTAAACTTATAGCTTAAATTTCCAGTTTTCTCTTCCAGAAAAAGTAAAAATATGTTTAAGTCCCCATTTTATAATATTATAGCAATTTCTTGTTGATTAAGATTATTTTAATATGATATCTCTTCTCTATTTTTACTTCTTCTTTAACTTCTTCCTAATAACTTCTTCTATAAACTCTCTTTGAATTAAATTTAATTTAAATTTTAAAATTAAATTTAAAATTAAAATATATCCGATAATATTTTAATAAATATTTTAGTTGTTAATTGTTTAATTTAGTTAAATATCTTAATTTATTTTTTGTCTTTTAATTGCTCTATATTGATATAATAAAATAATTATAAACTAAAAAAAGAAAGAAAAGGACTGTGAGAATGTGAAAAAAATGTGGAAGGCGATTTCATAAAGAGGCAATAAATTGTTAGAAATTTAATGCGTCGTACGTTTGATAAAGAATGTGCGAGAATGTTACAGAGAGCATTGCACACAGCAGAATACTTACCCTAAACAAAGATGTACGAAAACGAAACAAAAAGATTAATGGGTTACTTCAAATAAAAATGAGATTGAAAAGGAGAATTTGAATTTAGAATTGAAAGATAGGATATTCATATGTCGATTGAAAAAGTTGACTGAATTGTGAGACTTGTATTGGGAAACTACATCTGCTAGAAGCCAGAGAAACAATCAATTGTCTTTGTGTGCAGATATTAACGCAGCTCGTGAAGTCTCTAGATGCTTATAGGAAATGGAAAATGTATTACTGGACTTGCTGAAAATATAAAAATATTATATTCTGGATATACTACTCATTTACACAAAGGGGCTCAGCCAATTTATTCTCATCACTTGATGGCTTACTTTCAAATGTTTGAGGATATTTCAGATCGAGACTTTCTCAAAGAGGTGATGAATGCCATTGGAGCAGGGGGCTTTAACGTTACATTTAATCTTGTTGTTGACATTTTGTGTGCAAGAGGCTTGGATTTTCAAAAGCCTACGAAGAAAATAGTCTTGATTCTGTGAGCGACAGAGAGTTTTATAATTGAGCTTGCAGTGATTATTTACCGGTAATTTCAATGCACTTGTCAAAGTTTTCGGAAGAAATTGTTATCTGGTGCACATCGAATTTTCGTTTATAAATCTGAGATGATGCCTTTGCAACTGGCTCTTCAATTGTGCTACAGATCCCGACATCTCGCCGAACTTGTAAGAGGGAAAACGGGCAGAAATCTGCAGAGTCTATGGGATGGCAATAGTGAAGGCACTTCGCTAGCTTACAACAAGGATATGCAGAGAGGCAAAGGATGCATGACTCTGCTGACCAATATCAAGTTGTCCATCGAAAATTTTCTGCCTATTACTTGATACGCTGACAGTAATGATGATCTATGCTTCAATGCGAGCAAGGATTCGCTATACGCAACAGACGTGGCGATTGCCTTTGCAAAACACAATATTGCATTCAGACGAAGCACATAAAGTGTTGGAGAAATAGTATCCTGCTGCGAGAAGATATCGCAAATTGACGACGCATGAAACTCAGAAAGAAATTTCACAAATTTTCTGATCGTATAAAAGACGACATCCTATCCAGAAAGTCACGTGAAAACTGTTGTAAACAAACTGATTCATTTGGCTTGGAACTTCTATATGTTATGAGAATGCAAAGTGAAAAATGGAAGAGATAAAACTTTAAATATAACAATATTCGCAAATATTTTTGCAGCAAAGGGTCTTGACCACTTGTAGAAAACTCTAAAAAGACGAGTTCTCAGACACATTTATTAACATTTCATTTCATTATTTTCATACGTCCACAAAACACAAAAGAAAGAGCAAAATTTGTAATGTAATGAAAGTGAGACTCGCACATGAAAAGGAATATTCCAAAAGTAGAAAACTTGCTAGAACAAATTTTATTGAGTCCATCTACAAAGGGCGTGCGATATTTTCAAGAGCTAACTGGGAGGATGATACACGGCAAAAGAATTAACAGAAATGTTAAACGAGTTCAAACAAGCCAATATTTGTAGCGACTGATGAAAAGAATAGCATGATTGGCTATGTGTCTGCGTTTTCAAGCAACAAACAGTCACGCAACGTGCTAGCTATTATCGAAACATTGTTGTTGACGATCTTTTGCGTTGATTGAAATCCTCAGTAGGCGCAGAATATTGGAAGAGAAGTATATGATTTTTGCTGGTACCAGAGACTGTTACAATTTAACATTGGATGCTTGGGCGGATAATGCTGGAGCTGTTAGATTTTATGAGAGATTGAGATGAAAGTTCAGAATATATATGAAAAGATTTTGTAATTTTAGTCAATTTTTAAATAAGAAATATCTTTATAATATCTTAAACTCTTTAGAATTAATAGGCAAAATAGTTAGAGTTTGGATAAATGGTTTACAATTTTAAATTCAGTTTTAGGCTGTGCTATAAAAGTTGATGAAAGTTATTGGGAGGATACTAAAATGTCTGGGGCAGTTTGTGTCCTGGGTGTAATAATAATAATTTTGTGACGTATTAACAGCTTTCTTTCCAGTGCGGAAATGGCGATTGTTTCGTTAAACAAAAATAAATTATATTAATTGAAGATGGAAATAAAAAGCGATTTTACTTGATAATTTGCTGCAGGAACTGGGCAAATTCCTGTCTACTATTCGGGTTGGAGATTACTTTGTGCAGGTTTTTGCGTCGCTTATCGGCGACTGGTTTATCACAATATTTTGTCGAATGTATTTGCAGCCTTTGAATATCGTACAGTAATCAAATTTCAATGAGTTTTAATAACTTTTCTGTTATCATATCTCACTCTTGTGTTTGGAGGACTGTCCAAAAGAGAATTGCACTTAGAGTTCAGAAAGGAATCAGCTTTATCGTCGAATTGGGTTGTTGTATTTATTTCAAAGTTATTTTCTCCATTTGTGAAGTACGGCCTTTCTACAAATTTGTTCTTACAATTTTGAAAGATGAAAAGAAGACAATATTGAGAGAAAAAGTTTCTGGGGAGGAACTGCGTTCGCTTGTGAGGAAGTTGGTAAGGAACACGGTGTTATTAACGAAACTGAACAGGAAATGATTGAAAATATTGTAGATTTGATGATTGCGGCGCATGACGGTCCGAGGACAAAAAGTATTTTGATTGATAAAAATATCTCAGATTCATGAGCTTTTTGAAAATAAGTGGAAGAAATATTCGTATGTCCTGTTTTATGAAAATGAGCCGACAATATTGTTGGTGTGCTATTACCAAGGACTTGATGATGGGAAAGCCTATAGGGTTTGATAACGTACAGTTTGGTTGCTGATTTGCTGCAGAGAGGCGTATTTCGTTCCTGAAACAGGCTGTAAATGAAACTATTTAACGAAATGCAGCTGGAGAAAAACACATTACTATGCTGATTGATGAATACGGAGGTCGTGTTGCGGCCCGAAGACTTGTGAGAGTTATAGATATGTGCCGATGAATTTGATGATGAGGACTTATCAATCCGATGAGTCATCACGCATTAAAGCCTTTAGTGCTTGGCGGAAGTTTCGCTTCAGTGACTTGAATGATAACTTTAACTTTTGAACTTGAATCAAAATATTATGATACTTTGAGCGGGTTTTACAATTGAGAAATTTGGGACTGTATTCCCGAGAGACAATGAAAATATTGAGCCAATTACAATTAATATGGTATTGTATTCGAAAGCCACGCAGGTTAGAAATAAAAAGGTGAAAAAGAGTTGTTTTGACTTTTGACAAGAGTAAAACAGAAGATGAAAAGAGATCTAAAATATAATTGAGATAGAAGATGAGTAACATTTGTATTCAACATAAATAATACACTGTAGAAATGGAGTAATTAAATCAAAAATACGCATCTCTCATGTTCAGCTTGCAGGCGGACTTAAAACGACTCCCGCTTCTTAAAGATGAAAATGTCAGTATGAGGAAATTGTGGCAGGAATTACAACATTTCTTACAATGGCGTACATAATTAGCTGTAAATCCAATGTGTCACAGGTGTATGGATACCCGCAGGTGCATTAGTTGCAACTACTTCTTTTCTGCTGCACTTGGTTGTTTTCTTATGGGACTTGTACAAATCTGCCTTTTGCTCTCGCCTCGGGTAGCAGCGAGTTCGTGCATTTTGCATTTACGGTTGTGATTAAAGGCGGTCATCAGTTGGCAAAGCTGCTCTGCTGCCAGTATTTTGTGAGGGGAATTATCTTTATCTGCCCAACACTCTTTAAAAGTGCGTGAAGCCGTAGTAAAATTCCATTCCAGAAAATATGAAACACGCTATTACTGTGGAATTGGGTGTTGTGCATTTCGTAGGTTTTCTGAGGAAGTGGACTAGTGTGTGTAAAACGAATACCACAAAGATTAGCATGGGGCTTTTTCTCGCATGTTATTATTTCATTGTTGGATTCAAATTTTAATAGCAATTTTGAGTGCAAAAAGAATGTACGCGGTTCAATTCTTTGTGGAAATTTAGTTCACAAGTTCTTTGCTGGCTTGGGTTATGCGTATAAATCCTGCACGTGCAAAAGGAACTGAGATTTGCACCACTGCGAGCATCTTTGAAGTAACTGGAGTCAATGATGCCTGTTATGGGAGAATTGGACTTTAACTTATTTACAGATAAAATGTTTGGAGATTTATGTGTCATGGTTGCACATTTCTCTTTGTAGATTTCTTTGATACTGTCGGAACGTTGATGAGGTATGCTCAAAAGCAGATATGCTGGATGAAAATGGAAACGTATTACCAAACGTGGGACGTGCCTTAGTGGCCGAATGCAATCGCAACTACAGCCGGTGCGCTTGGAGTTTCAGCAGTTACGAAACGCATGTAGAAAGCTCAACGGGAGTTATCGCACAATGGTGAGAACAAGAGTGGACTGCTATTGCACTGGGTTTCTATTCCTAATATCAATGTTTTCACCAATATTTATTTCAATGCCTGGGATGTGCTTTGCAGCTCCAGCCTTAATTTACGTTGGTTGCTAATGCTGGGTTGAGTTAAAATATAGATTTACACGACGTTCTGAGCGTTTCCATCATTCATCACCAAATCACAACAGTGGCTTTTACACACTTGCATCGGAGATGGATTAACGTCAAAGGATTTTTATCTTGCGTATTAATAAATCTCTGTTTACCTGAATTTATTCTCTCCGAAAGAAAAAGAGAGAGAGGCATGTTTCATGGGTAAATGGTTATGAGGTGCATTATTTATGGTTAGATGTTATTGTATGTCCTAATCCAAAATTTACTCGATTTTATAGCATATGATCTCTTATACATTAATTGTGTTTGATCATACTTGTATTGCTTACATAAAAGAAATAATTTAAAAAGTTATTTTGTAATAATTACTTTAAGCTATTATTATGCCAACTTCGTCAGATCCAGTTTACCAGTAAATCTAGCGTATCGATTGTTGCTTCTGCTGCAATACCCACTGAATTCGTGCATACCTCTGCTTTACCTGTTCGTCGTTTCCGTTTCTCTGAGGGTGTCTTTACTATAATTTCATTTGTCTTTTAATAATTTTTCTTATCTTTTGATTTGCCGAGTCTACCTGTTCCTTCCGTAGCTTCCACTATTCCAATTTATGTCCTGTTATTATTCCTGCCTCGAGATGCATCATGCTCATCTTTTCCCGCTTTCAACCCGCTCGTCTTTCTCTTTCAATAGTTCATTATAATAATCTTTTATTGGACATAGCTATACAAAAGTTTCCATTAAATTGTTGTGTTCTTCTTCGCTCATTAATACATTTTTCATCCACCTTTGGGTGCCTGGTTGCAGTTGTTGCTGCATAATCTCTTGTTGCCTTATCGTACTAAAAGTGTATATTCTACTGTAGAATAATTGTGGCTATCATATTATCACTCCTTATATGTTTCATGTTCAGCTTATTGTACATTAAGCACAAAAAGTGTCAGCTTAATGTTTGTGCAAAACAAAAATAGAGAACTTGTGTCAAATTCCTCTACTTCCGTGCAAATTTAAATGTTGTAAATGAAGTCTAGAAAAGTAACTCACTCTTCTAAATTTACCTTCTCCTTCAATCAGTTCTGTTCCAACCTTCATCTTTACTGTTCTTGTCTTCCTCCATCTCTGTCCAGTAATCCGACTTGTAAAATCCATTTCCCTTGTTGTCCGTCTTTTTCTTGTTATATAAGTCATCCTCTCAAATTCAAATACTCAGCATTATAATTTGTAGAGTCCACTACTGCTGCCATATAATCTAGATTATGTGCGGCTGCGGCTCCTCCTGTCGTTCAGGCTACACATTGACTTGTTGTCATCATTTCAAACGTAAACTACTGTAGCAGCAAGGTTGGGGTGTGCTGCTCAAAGCCGTAGCTGCATAATCTGATGTTGTTCCGGTCCACTGCCATTGGAATTGGGTTTGTCCGTCTTTGGGACCATGCTAGCTGGTTGTCGGTTCCGTAATTTGCAGCATTTTCAACATATAAGTTAAAGATTTGCGACATCTTGCCCGGATCGTATCATTTTGGTTTTGCTTCATAAACAATTTCTCCGAATTTATTTTCAATTTTGTAAATATGTTGCTCGGGTTTCACTCGCCATATCCTCCATTTACAGCGCCATGAAACGCATTACGCCATAGTCTGATGGTTTTTGTGGAGATTGGACAAAGTGCTAATAATAGTTTTAGGAAAATCTCCTCCTACAATTTCCATCATCCGTTTCCATGCTTTTCAAAACTCTTAACAGATTCCCAGCATGCTGTAGTGGTGTTGGAATAATAATATTGTTTGAAATTTCTAAAAAGCTTTAGCAGAGGTGTCGGCATGCTATGTCTCTGACACTCCATCATGGTGGGACTTTCCAGTTACCTAGCCACCTTTGCTGGAGATCTTCCATTACGCTGCTCATTGTCCGTCTGTAGCGCTGCCCGACCATAACTACGCTTAAATGACGAACCTGGCTGTCTTAATGAACTAATTGCTGCAGTTAAAATTACCTTTTTATAATCCCACTGCTCCTAGCTTTTTACAAAACCATTACATGGGTCCGATTGAAAATAATGCTCCCGTTTAAATTTTTGACACGACTGCGTAGATTGTGGTTGCTGTTCAAATGCTCAGCATAAGCCGCTCTCTTGCAAGTCTAAATCTACAGTTGCATAAATTTTGTGAGCCATCGAGACAGAGGATTTTTGATCTTCTTCTTGGAAATTTTTAAAATTTTTCTAACTTCACTAAGTACAATAGTGGTAAATTCCAGGTGCCACGTTTGAGTTTGAAATTTGCTCTTCCTCTGTTGGCTTTAATATTTCCATTTACAAACATTATCACGTATTGCCTGTGAATATTCAACTATCGATGCCATCCAAAAGTCTCGTTGACGAAGCACTAATTTCGCTGATTCTTTCCAGCGCATTTTCTAATTTTGAGATGTGTTTGCGAGCTTAGGAGACTCTAATGTGCGGCTTGTGCCAATTGTTGGCGGCTGTTTTTGGCTGCTTTGTTCAAAATATTTTATTGCTGCATGTTCCTATACTCCGCTTGTCTCAAAATAAGATTGTGTTCAAATAATTTTCCACAATTTTGCGTCTTTTGTACATTTCTCTTTCACTGTCCACTATAGAGTGCCTCTTTCAAATTTTCTTGACATTGTTTGTTCGGCGGGTAAGCATGCATGAGCTGCTGGTGGTGTACTATCACCACCTTCATCAGTCGTGTGTGTGAAGTGTCAAAGCCGCTCTAAGCTGTTCTCTAAAATCAAATCCATAATGCCGTTCTCAAATTTTCTACGTCTTCTGTTGCTTTAAAAAGCATTTGTGTACATGTTCAGGAATTTCTCAATTCTGTAGGAGAACGAGTCTGAACTCATGTTATCAATTTGGTTCCGTTTTGTATCATCAAAATGACAGGAAAGAGGTGCATGAGACATATACCATCTGTGCAAATACGCTATGGTTTCCTTGCTTACTGTACAAGCCAAATAGGCTCCTGTTCCATTCTCTTTATAATAAACAGAAACATATTTTCAAAAGGAATGAAAGATTAGAAACTTTTGCTCTGTTTCACTTTAACTTTTGGTTCTTCTTTTCTTTTCGACTATTACCTCTTTTCAGTATTTCAGTGACACTTTGTTTTCCTTCATATCCAAGGACTTGTTTAAGGTGCTCACTTTTGACTTGTATTCATCTCTCCTTTTTGCATCTAATTGTCACACAAAAGCCGCTGCAATGTCCTGTCCTAGTTTCCCACTAACGTTGCATTAACGTATCTTTAATGAGCTGTGAAAATTCCCTTTGTTCTTGTTTTTGATGGCGTTTTATGAGGCTCCACCAACAGGATTGTACAGGGATCAGGTTTACTGAGACACGTGAAATAGTTTAAAAAGTCCCAGCCGGTTCGCACTTGCATCTTCCAGGCTCACGGTTCAAGTCATCAGTCAGATGTATCCAAATGTAATGGCAGTTGCCCAGTCTGTTTCGATTCTCAAAAGCGTAATCTTTCAATTGTCTGCTCATCTTTTATTTATCAACATATCTCACTTCTCCACATCATCTTTTTGCCAGATATGTGATATTGCCAAATTTATCTGGTTCTCGTTTTCTGTGACATGTTCCATTCTCGTTCACTGTTCATGAAATTGTAGCATTTCTTTCTGCAAAAATTTGTCCTTTCCTAAAGTTTAGCATACTATATTAGACGTGACAAATACCATCTTGATTCCCATCAGCTCTCCATTCCCATACTTTGATTTGCGTCTCACACGTTGCATGATAATCTTTTGGCCCATAATAGTGTTGCGAGTAAAAGTGCCAGTGTCGGTTTACTCACGCAGTCAGTGTCGCTGTTTTCTAAAATCGCCAATAAGGCATCCGGTTTGCGAAGAAACTGACAAGCGTGTGCCGTTTTGTGAAATACGCACACTCAATCAGCCTTCCTTATCGCTGGATTTCATAAAATTTTTCAAAGTATCCCCATCAACTTCTACGAAAACTTGATGCGTCTTAAACTCCAAGCACACTTTGCCATGAGCTACTCTTTCAAAAGTCTCTGTGTCTTTTGGAAATATTAGAAAACTCATCAAAATTAAACACTAGTTTGTGTGTGCAGCCAGTCAAAACTTGAGCGTACGCATGATAGCTTTTTAAGACCAATCTCAACAAATTTCTCCTGCAAAGCTCTCTCAAAGTCCATCCCCAAAATATCATTTTCTCAGCTGTATCTATAATTTCGTCATTTCATTGTGCGCTAACTTATTCTCTATTCTTTCCATTCTCCAACTTTGGCCTCTCTAATTTTAATTGCTTTCCATGTCATACCACATTTGTGAAAAGCATGTTGTAGTATAAAAATATAAATTTTAAGAAACAAATGCTCAAATATATTGTTCCAATTCTAAAATAATTACTTTTGAGACACTTGCTTTCCTATTTCAATTTTATAATCCTAAAATCTCTTAATGCAATTCTGAATTCTTACCATTTCTCATCATTTAACTGTGGGAATGCTGCATTATCTTCTCCCACCGGATGTCTTTTGGTACAGTTTTAATATGTTTTCTTTGAGGGCATAGATTCTGAAGGGTACATTTTCAGATACTGTCTGTATCTCAACAACTCTATCCAGTTATATCCGTTATATTTACCAATCAGTCATTTACATATTTTTCACAGTTTCTCCTTACTAACTGCCTATCGTATCGCCCTTCTTCCTAGCGATTACCGTAAATATCCCTATCTGGGATCCGTGCCCTTATCTCTACTGTAGATTGCGAGATTTTTCTTTCCCATTCTTACTTAGATAAATCAAGCTTTCTCTAAAAGGTGAAAAGTGCGAATGCTATTTCATCCGATCGCTTCTCTTTTCAAAGTCAATGGCCAATCTTCTTTCCTGTCCTTGTAGTAGCCCACTTCGGTACATCATCCAGAGAAACTGACGGTTTTATCCAGAGTCATTCTGTTTAGGCTGAGACTTGTTTTCCAAACAGCTCTAACTTCAAAGGCCTCATCTGCTGTTCATTGTGTATGCCTGATGAGCTCTGTGTCTATTATCAAATGCTGCGCCAAATATTTTCCTGTTCTTCCTACTCATAGTATAATCTTTCGTCGACTTTGTCATCCCATATTGTAAAATCATGTCTGACTCTAATTCTCGTTTTGCTGATTCTCTTAGTGCTTCGATCTCATTTAAATTATTAGCCAAAAGTTCATAATTTTCTTTTGATTTATGGAGTATTTACTCTCCCTGGTGCATGAATACACGTTTCTAGCCATAGGTACAAGTCCTCCTTGTCCTTCAAATTGATGTGCTGACTTTAAATGATAATACGTTCTGTTGTTTGGGTGATGTACATATCTCCTCTGATCAGCTTCTCTTTACTATCTTTTCTCATGATCACTCATGCGATTTTCCTGTTATAATTTTCCTCTCTACTGTCATCCTCAATTTCATCAAAAATCTGTCGATTGAAAAACTGAAAAGAAACTATACTCAGAGAATAATACATCATCATATCTCCATTTTCAAAAGTACGAAAACTTCTTTTCAGAATTTTTCTTTTTGCAATATTAGGAACTTCTCTTCACATGCCTATCCAATTTAAATTTTTCTAAACTCATCATCAGTTAATTCTTTGTTATACCATTTTGACAGTAAATAATATCTTCCTCAAGAATATTTGTCCTGAAGTATTATTCTCCTATTACTGTAGTCAATGTATTATCATTAAAAGATACTCCAGTACGCTTTCCTTCTTCACTTCCTAATCCTATGTTTACGTATATGGGATCTTTTATTGTAGGAGTGAATTGTTATTTTCAATTTAAACATCGCATGATTATTTCTAACCTTTAAAATAAATCATTTGTGTTTAAACAAGTATAATTGGGATTCAGCTGTTATATGCACTTCTTGTGTACTTTTATACTATATTCATTAATTTCATTCGTTGTTCCTGGATTACAGTTTTGAAATTCTAATGTTCAACTTTTTAATTTTTAGTTTCGAGATACTCTCTCTGTAACCTCATTATTTTATGCAGGTTCCATTTGATTTGTTATGTTTCTTTCGATTATAATTTCGTTTTACTTATATCATTATTTTTGTTACTTTCTTTTAATTTCTTTTCTATTTTCCATATATTGTCTCACGAATCGTCCAATATCATATTAATTGAAACATCTATCTAGATATTTTAAATCTTCAAACATCTCATTGTGGCCTACAAAGATGATCTCTTCTAAAGTTTCAGTTAATGTCTCTCAGGCTCTTCAGTATTCTCTATCTTCAGTGTCTCTCTACCTTTCCTGTATTTCTGATGCGTGTCTACTTTTTCTTTTAACCCATTTTCTTTCTTCTGAAATGTTAAATTTCACTATATTGCTCCGACTATTCTTCTCTTTGCATGTAGATATACTTCCCATCCTATAATGTAAAAATGTGCTTGTTCACAGTATCTACAATGTAAAGTCTAACTTCACCGCTTTCCTATCAGTCCACTAAAGTTAAATCCGTTATGTCATATACGATATTTTTCATGATTATCCTTTCAGGTCAGCATCTTTATTCTCTGAAATCGCATCCATTGTAACTCTCCATTTCCACGTTTCCTTATCATTTCTTCATCTTCTGTACAGATAATTCAGCTTTTCTTTCTTGCTTAGGAGTATTAATATCTCCCAAAGGCAAAACAACATTCTGACTAGTGCACAAATTATAATCCCAACGGTATTTTTCAAATTTGAAAGTGCTAGTTCGTATATGCGATCTATTGTTCTTGGTAACCTCATTTCTTGAAAATAACTTACAAAATCCTCATGTTCGTTATGCTAATTTTCTTTTGATAATTTGCATAAAATATCTATCCATTCTTCAGTATATGAAATTAAATTCCCATATTGCTGAACATACATAATAAAAAGCTTATCTTCGTCTTTTTCATCATAAGCCTCTTCTAGCCCTTTTTAATAATTTTTACTTTCTTTATCGTTAATATTGAATTTATTTTTTATCTCATTTTTATTTTTACTTTTCATTAACTCAATCATTATATTTAAAAGTTCATTATTTTTGCTTCCATTTTGTTTATTCTCCTTTATAAATTCATACTTTTCAAATTCTGAGTTAAATATCTCTAATCCTTTTCCTTTTTTCTTTTTCAAGTTGAATGTTTATTTATGAGACTATGGCTGTGTCTGAAAACTCAAAATCTATGTTATAATGTGTTTCTGAAATTATACCAAATCACTGCTCAGTCAGTGTTTTATTGTTTTGATGGTTTGGAGTGTTGGAGATTCTGTCATTTGGAGAGTTTTCGGAGCACGCCTAACAGATTCTTGTTTTATTTAAACATATCATATTGAAATTTCATTTTATTTTCCCTCAAACTTTCTATCCAACTTTTCAAAAATTCTTCTTGTTCCTTAATACTGCCATTTTTAATTCACTATCGTAATCAAAAATATCTACTACATCAGATAAAAGTAGCTTGTTTTCCCATTTCGTAATTTGTATACGCCTTTGTCCTCCAAATTCTTTTTGCATTCAGAAGGATAAACATTAATAGTCGAAGCATTACAAAGTAAATAAATGTTTTTAATTCTAATCATAATTCTGCAACAGAATCAAAAAGATATTATCACTTTTTTGAAAAATATATTGCTCTTTCAATTTCTATTTTTAAATTAATTTCATCTTCAAATTCTAATAAAAATAACTTTATTTTTCTCTATTTTTCCATTATTAATAATTTCAATATCAAAAATTTCCATATTATTTTTCATCTTTCACATTTACCAATCCTTCTTTCACTTTCACATTTTTCCCAAAAATGCAACTCCAATTTTAAAATATCCTCAATTCCTGCATTTTTAAGTGCAAAAACATACTCTTTCTCTTCAATTTGCTTTAGTGTGACTTTACATTCTTTCTTTAGCTCACTAAAAATACTTTTTCACAATTCATATTAGCACATATTTCAAAAATACAATGTAGTTAAAAATAAAAATATGAAGATATATTGTAAATCAAAAATATATAAATTTTTAGCAATTATATTGACTTTTGAAAATTCTATAGTACAATATTATTGGTACGAAATAATCAATAATAAAACTTAGTATAAAAGGAGGAGTTTATTATGTTAAAAAGTTTTAAACCATTAATTTTAATTTCAACATTTCTAGCTGTTTCATCTATTGGTTTAGCGCTCATACTTTAAGCAACTCTTGAAGCTAGCTATAGACAGCACAAGCTGCTGTTAATAAAGGATTAGGTAAATGTCTAAAGTGAAGCATACAATTTAGGTGCAAGAGATGTGGAGAGACTATATAAGACGAGAAAATAATAAATACTTTAGTGATATCTTTCTTTCATAAAGTGGAGGACGGGTAACAGTAAAATTATTACCTAGAAGTAAAGATATTGATGAAGAAACTATGAAGATTTGCAGACTTTTTATATGAGAAGCATATACAAGATGTAATGCCGCATTATCAGAATTCAAACGTAAAAATAAAAATACTAGATCAAACATAAAAAGCAAAAATAAATAATTAACAACAATTAGTCACATATATCATTTCACACATTATTCAACAATATTATTTATTCATGACAAATTATAAAAATAAAAAATTATTATACTAAGTTTTATAATACATAATCTTATACTTATAATCAATTAAACTGTTTCATAAACTATATTTAAACTATATTTTTATGAGACAGTATCTACAAATATTTATGATATAATTTACAAAACAAATTTTTTTATAAAAGGAGCAACAGTGAATCTATTTAATCAAGACGAAAAACAACAAAAAAACAAAAATATTAATAATGATATCAATTTTTTTCTAAAATTCAAGAAAAATATAAAAATTAAGAAATGAAATTGAATATCACAATAATCTTTATTATAACGAAGATAATCCTATTATTTCTGATATGGAATACGACGCTTTAATGCGTGAATTAAAAACAGCTTGAACAGGAATATCCTGAATTGCTGGAAAATAGTGAAAACTCGCCTACCAAAAATTGGAGGACTGCGAGTGAAAAATTTTTCAAAAGTGCGGCATCGAACACCAATGCTTAGTTTATCAAATACTTATAATATTTCTGAAATTGAAGATTTTTGACAAAAGAGTGAAAAATTATTTCAGTTGAAAATATTGAAGATAACTCAGAAGAACTAGAGTATATTCTAGAGCTTAAGCTAGACGGACTTAGCATAAGTTTGATTTATGAAAAGCGGAGAGCTTGTTCAGGCTGTTACAAGAGGAGATGGGCAAATTGGGGAAGACGTTACGGAAAAACATTAGAGAAATTTCAAGTATTCCTAAAAAAATTGAAAGCTCCAGTTTCATTTGGAAGTACGTGGGAAATTATTTTGCCAATATCAAATTTCAATCAGATAAATCAGGAGCGTGAAGATGATGGCGAAGATGTTTTTTGCAAATCAAGAAACGCGGCTTTCAGGCACAAATACGACAACTGGATAAGACAATTGTTGCAGAACGCGGCTTGACTGCTATCTCTATTATCTTGTAAATGCTGAAAATTACGGATAAATACTCATTTGGAAAGCATTGAATATATTGAAAAACTTGGATTTAAGACAACAAAAATATTTGAGAAATATACTGATTTTTAAAGAATTGGAAAAATCCATCGACAAATGGCATAACGAAAGAAAAACACTCGATTATGAAACAGACGGCCTTGTTATAAAAAGTAAATAATTTTTGCACTTTACGAAACACTGGCTACACAACTAAAAGCCCACGATGGGCAATTGCTCTACAAGTTTCCTGCTGAACAGGTAAAAACAAAACTATTGGATGTAACTTTTTCAAGTTGGAAGAACTGGTGTAATTACTCCTGTTGCTAAACTTGAAGCCGTGAATTTATCAGGTTCTGTTGTGAAAAGAGCAAGTTTACACAACTTTGATGAAATTCGCAGAAAAGATATAAAAATTGGCGATAACGTTATTGTAGAAAAAGCGGCAGAAATTATTCCACAAGTTGTAAATGTCGTATTTGATGATAGAACTGGACAAGAAATTGAAATTCAGGAGCCAACAAATTGCCCTGTCTGCAACAGCGAACTTTCCCACGAAGAAGGACTTGTCGCATTAAAATGCCATAATCCACTTTGCCCCGAAAAAGTCAAACGCCAAATTGCCTATTTTGTTTCCCGTGACGCAATGAATATTTCTGGACTTGGCGATAAAAATTGTCGAAAAAAATTTATTGAATTAGGAAAAATAAAAACAATAGTTGATATTTATTCGTTAGAGAAATATCGTGAAGAATTAGAAAATCTTGAAAAATGGGACAAAAAGTGTAGATAACTTGATAAATAGTATTGAATCCAGTAAAAATCGTGATTTTTTCAAAAGTCCTCTACGCACTTGGAATTCCTTTTGTTGGAAAATTCAATGCAAATCTTTTGACAAAAACTTTTTAAAAAAATATTGAAAATCTGAAAAAAATCAGTCAATTGAAAATTTACTGGCTGTAAAAAGGAATTGGCGATAAAGTGGCACTTGCTGTAAATACTTTTCTTAAATGATGAAAAATAATTGGAAAATTATTACCGATTTACAAAATATCGGATTACAGTTTGCCATTGATGAAACTAATTTAGAAAAAAATAGCAGATAATCCTATAAAAACAAAAACTTCCTTGCGACTGGAAAACTGCAAAAATACAAACGAAACGATATAAAAAGATATTATCCTGTCTAAAAGGCGGAAATTATCTGTCGGCAGTTTCAAAAAAATCTAGATTTTTTTAATTGCTGGGGAGAAAGCTGGAAGTAAACTTGAAAAAGCTGAAAAATTAGGAATTCGTGTGCTTACAGAAGAAGACTTTGAAAAAGAATTTTTTTGAAATATAAAAATATAAAAAAGAAAAAGACTGTCTTAACTTATAATTTTTTGCTAAGGCAGTCTATTTTAATTATTTATTTTTGTTGTATCTTTGTATTTTTCCATTTTTAAAAAGAAAATCAATTATTTTACCATATTTTTATTCTATCTTCAGGAGCTTTATACATTCCATCTCCTGGGATTGTTTCAAATATTTTTATGGAACGCATCTACATTTTTGTAATACTCCATTTACACGAAAATAATTTGGCGAATGAGAATCAGATTTTGCTAGATTTCTTAAAAATTCTGGAGTCGATTTTTGTCGCTACATTCTTGCATAGTTCATAAAAAATATTTTTACTTGATATATTTGGATATACTTTTTGTAGCATTTGGATTGTCTTTTAAATAAAGCTGTAATGCATCATAGGCAATATTTACTCCACCTAAGTCAGCAATATTTTCTGTTAAAGTATATTTTTCCATTAAGATGTATTCCACCATCAACTGTATATTTTGAATACTGATTTTCTAATTTTTTTAGTCACTTCATCAAAACTTTTTTTATCTTCGTCTGTCCACCAGTTTTTTTACATTTCCATCTCCATCATATGAAGCACCTGACACATCAAATGCATGTGTAAGCTCATGACCAATAATTGTTCCTATAGCTCCAAAATTGCTTGCTACTTCCTGATTTATTAAAAATCATAGAAAGGGAATTGTAAAATTCAGCTGGAAATACAATCTCGTTTCCTGTTGGAGAATAATAGGCATTTTATTGTATGCGGATACATATGCCATTCTGCTTTGTCTACAGGTTTTCCTATTTTCTTAAATTCTTCATTATATTCCCATACGCTAATATTCTTCATTTGATCGTAAAGCGTATCGTTGCTTGAAATTACCATCTTGCTGTAATCTCTCCATTTATCAGGGATATCCAATTTTTTCACATTTATTTTTGCTAATTTTTCAAGTGCTTTTTTTCTTAGTTGCATTAGTCATCCAGTCTAATTTTTTCAATTCTGTTTTTCATTGCTTTTTATATACTCAACCATTTTTTTGTGTATTCTTTTTAGCTTCAGGCGAAAAATTTCTTTGAACATAAATTTTTTCCTATTATTTCTCCCAAAGCTCCGTCTGTAAAATCAAGTGCTCTTTTTCAAGTGTCTCTCTTTCTTTTTGGCCACTTAAATATTTTCCATAAAATTCATAGCTTCGTTTTCCTAAATCATCAGTTAAAACACTAGCTGCTGATTTTTATTAAATTATATTTCATATATTCTTTAATTGTGTCAATATTTCCATTATTTACAAATTTATCTAAATTTTTATAATAGTTTAACTCTGATATGATTACTTTATCAGTTTTCACATTTAATTGTTTTAAATAATCAGCTAAATCAACATTTTTTTGATAATGTTCCTAATTCACTGACTGCTATTGGATTATTATATTTTTGTCACATCATGACGTTCCTCATTTGTTAACAAAGTTTCTGCGATTTCTTTTCAAATGCAACTATTTTTTTAGCTTTTTCAAGAGTATTTGTTTCTCCTAAATATTTTTAGCATATCACTTACATATTTTTGTGTATTCATCTAATATCGCTTTATTTTTCTTTTAGTGTTTTTTTGAAAATAATCTCTTGATAATCCAATTCCCTGCACTTCCTAAATATATTGCATTATTTTTTTAGAATCATTTAAATCTGTTCCGATTCCCCATCCATAAAATTCAGAATTCCCAACTTTTGTCACTTCTATATTATATTTTTCAAATCATCAATATTTTTGTATTGCATTAATTTTATCCAAATCTTTTTTAAAGGTTCCAATCCTTCTTTATTTCTCTTTTCTATATCATAATAGCTGTCATAAAGTGTTATAACTTTCTGTTCGTCGGCAGTTAATGATTTTGCAGGTTTTTCTTTTAATTCTTTTTATTAAATTACGTAAAAATCCTGATTTTTTTCATTTAGTTCATAAAAAGAACCCCAAGCTGGCTTTAGTATCAGGAATTTTTTTGTATTTTTCCCATTTTTTTCATTTACATATGTATAAAAATCCTCTTGTGCGTCAACATCTTTACTTGTATTAGTAAACAAGTCCTTATCATTTTCTTTTAAAAAGTTCTGACTGTTTTCTTTCATAAAAATCCCAAAAATCTGAACGTCTTTTCAGATGCTCTTGGATTTTTTCTCTGTTGTTGCTGGCGGTGTCACCGTCTTTTGCAGCATTTCCTGATTTTCTATTATCTTTTTTTAATGCTACAGTTGTTGGTACAGAAGTATTTTTCTGCATAAATTAAATTAATACTTGCTAAAAATAGTGAAATTATGACTAATTTTTTTCATATTCTTAAAAATTTCTTTGAATTTAAAGAAATATTCTCCTTTCATTTTTATGTAATAACATTCTTGTAATTATTCTACCCAATCTCTAGATTTATCTCTAGATTTGTTTTAATTCAAAAATTAAAAAGTTAAGTGTATAATTAAATTTTTGATTATGCTATTATCACATTTCTCTTATTATACATTTTTTTCTCAAATTTATTTCAGAAGTTTAATCAAAAATCTAAAAATTTATGAAAAAATAAATTATAATAAATTTTATTAAAAATAGCCTTAAAACTTAAAAATAAAATTTCAAAGCTATTTTTTTATGATTAGAATGCAGGAATTACTCTGCCTTGATATTTTTTTCTTCAATATATTTCTTAACTTTTTCACTTTGTAACGCTTTTTACTAACTTTTTAACTCTTTCGTCATTTTGATTTTTCTTTTTAAAACTGTTACAATATTTACATATGGCGAATCCTTACCTTCAATCAAGATAATTTCATTTTTGTTATTCCTGCATCAATTGCAAAGTTTGAATTTATAATCGCACCTGCAACTTCACCTAATCTTGGGGCAATTTGTTCATTTGACATTGTTATAATTTTTTAAGTTTTTAGGATTTTTGAGCAATATCAGCTGTTGTTGCTGATAGATTTTTGTTATCTTTTAATTTTATAATACCAGCTTTATCAAAGCAAGATTAATGCACGTCCTCCATTTGTTGGATCATTAGGAATAATTAAAAGTATCTCCACTTTTCAAGTCGTTAATATTTTTTTATCTTTTTAGAATACAAAGCCATTGGTTCCAAATGAATATTTCCAACTCCTACCATTTCTATATTGTTTTTTTCTTACCAAAATCTTCCATATATGGAGCATGCTGGAAAAAGTTTGCATTTATACTTTTTATCAGCAAGTGCCTTATTTGGTAAAAATATAGTCAGTATACTGAACTACTTTTAACTCAATTCCTTCCTTTTTCAAATCATCTTTAACAAGATTCAATAAATCAGCGTGCGGAACAGGTGATGCTCCAACAATTAACTCCTTCCCTTATTTCCACAAGATACAATAAATAATGCCACCACTAATACTAATGACAATAATGTCAGTACTCTTTTTCATAGTTCCCTCCTAAATTTAATTTTTTTATTTATAATTTATTTTTATAAACTAATTTACGTTTACGTTCTTTTTCTCTTATTAAGCAAGGCTTTTACAATTTTATCTCCAACAAATTGAATAATTTGAACTAAAATAATTGTAACAATTGTTGCCCTGCCACATCAGCTCCATATTATTTCTTTGAAAACCATCCATTACAGCGGCATTTCCAAGTCCGCCACCGCCAGTGTTCCAGCCATCGCAGAATATCCAATCAAACTAATTAAAGTCAATGTCATTCCATGTACAAGAGCAGGCATTGCTTCTGGAATCATAACTTTAAAAAAATAATTTCAGAGTTTTTGCTCCCATTGATTTTTGAAGCTTCAATAAGCCCTTCATCAACTTCTTTTTAAAGCCCCTTCAATAACTCTTGCTACAAACGGGTGCAGATCCCTAATGAAAGCGGTACAATAAACGAAGTGCTTCCAAATGAATATTTAAACAATAATTTTTGAAAGAGGTATTAATAAAACTATCAAAATTATAAATGGAATGGATCTTGTAACATTTACAATAACTATATCTAATATTTTTATGTAAAGTTTTTGTTAGGTTTCACTCCTTTTGTGTCGGATGTGGTAAGTAAAAATACCTATCGGAAGTCCGATAATTAAAGCTATAATTGTAGAAATAAAAACCATATATATGGTTTCCCATAAAGGTTGGACTATAGTTTGAAATTGTAAAAATTTTACCCAGTCAAATTTCATTATAACACCTCCAAATCTATTTTTATTTTTCACTTAGCCATTCAATAATTTCCTTAGATTTTTTTCTTCATTTACTGAAATTTCAATTAGCAAGTTTCCTACAATAATATCTCCCACTTTGTCAACAAATCCACCTAAAATATTTACTTCAACGTCATATTTACGAATTATCTGAGTAATATAAGCTTCATTTACCTGTCCTTCATTATACTTCAATCTTAATCTTAATTTTGCCGTTATTTTTCTTCACGATGTTTTTACTTCCTCTTCTGTTCTAAATTCTTCATGTGAAATATTTTGCCACAAATTCTTTTTGCTAAATCTGTTTTTAGGATTTAAGAATATTTCTTTTGTCTCCTTTTTTTCTATAATTTCCCCATCTGACATAATCGCTGCTTTATTGCAAATTTTTCTTTATAACTTCCATCTGATGGGTAATTAATATAATCGTTATTCAAATTTTTTTATTTATATCCTTTAATAATTCCAAAATAGAATTGGTAGTTCTTGGGTCAAGTGCGGATGTTGCTTCATCTGATAATAATAATTCCGGATTATTTGCCAAGGCACGTGCTATTGCTACACGTTGTTTCTGCCCTCCTGATAATTGTTCAGGATAATTATCTTTTTTTATCCAAAAAGACCTACAATTTCTAGCAATTCATCAACTCTTCTACTAATATCTCTTTTTTTCCATCCTGAAATTTCCAGCGGAAAAGCCACATTATCGGCAACATTTCTAGAATTTAGCAAATTAAAATGCTGAAAGATCATTCCTGTCTTTTTACGAAATTCCCGTAATTTTCTTATATCAAACTCCAGAATATTCTGATCTTCATATCCAAGTTTTCTTTCTCCTTTTTTTATCAATAATCTCGTGTTTTTACAAAAATTTCTCCAGAAGTAGGTTCTTCCAATCTGTTAGAAGCCTAATAAGTGTAGATTTCCCAGCTCCACTAAGCCCCATAATTCCATAAATATCCCTTTTTCAACATCAAGGTTCACATTATTTACAGCCATTAGTTCCTGACCATTATTAACCTTATATTTTTATCAAATTCCTTATTTTTATAAAGCTGTCCATATTTCACCTCTTTTTTTCATTAATTTTTTCCGATATTATACCGTATATTTTTATAAAGATTATATTATTTATTACTTTAAAAGTCAACTTTTTATTGATAATTTTAATTTCCTAATATTTTTATTCAAATTATCTTAAAATTTCAGCAAAATTTTAGAGGTAAATTTAGTTTAACATAATTTTTTTCCATATTATACCACTTTTTTATTGCATATACAAGTATTATTTATAGTTTTTATAAAATATTTGAAACAAACAAAAATATTTTTTCTTACAAATTTTATTTTTTGTGCTTTACATTTAGTTTTTAAAAATAATTATACTATAAATTTAAATTAATATTCCTAGATAATTTTAATAAAGGGAATTTTTAGTTCCCCCTTAAATAAATTAATTTTTATTCTATTTTTCTAGTTCGTTGTATTTAAAAATTCTCTTACTCTTTCAGAAAATGGATTTTCAAAAGATTTGCTGTGAAGTTCCTATTTCCAGTATTTCACCTTTTTCCATAACAACTATTCTATCCGAAATTTCACGGACAAAATTCATTTCATGGCTTACAATCAGCATTGTAATTTTTTTGTTTTTAAGTTTTCTATTATATCCAAAACTTCCTTTACTAGTTCAGGATCAAGTGCTGATGTTGGTTCATCAAAAAGCATAATATCTGGCTGTAATGCTAATGCCCTTGCTATTGCCACACGCTGCTTCTGTCCACCTGAAAGTTCATTTGGAAAACTGTTGATTTTTATCAGAAAGTCCAACTAAATCCAGCATTTTTTGCAGTATTTTTCAGCTTCCGTTGTCGCCATTTTTTACAAGTTTTAAAGTTCTGACTATATTATTTCTGACTGACATATGAGGAAATAAATTAAATGTCTGAAAAAAACCATTCCTGTCTTTTAACAGCATTTCCTTTTTATTTTTATCAACATTTTTATCCGTCAAATTATTGCCCTCAATTAACACTTCTCCTGACGTTATACTTTCCAAGTCAACTATACAGCGTAAAATTGTCGATTTTCCCACTTCCAGAAGGCCCTATTATGAAACTACCTCACCTCTGTCAACATGCAAGTTAATATTTTTAAAACTACATTGTCGCCATATTGTTTTTTTAAATTTTTTTAATTCAATTATTTTTCACGTTCCACAATTTATCTCCCAGTCTTTTTATATTTTAATAAAACTATTTACAAATCAGAAATTTTAAATCCTAATTTTATTTCTTTTTCAATACTCTTAAATAGTCTGTCAACAGCAAAACTTAATACGAGATAAATAATAATTGCACAAATATATGGAGTAACATTGTAATAAATATTTGCCAGTTCCTTTGTACGTTTCATTACTTCTGTCACTGCGAGAACATATACGAGGAAGTATCCTTTATAAGTGTAATCGCCTCATTTCCCTAATGTCGGCAGTACTCTTCTTATTGCCTGCGGTAAAAATAACGTATATTATTTTTTTGCCAATAACTGTAACCTAGTACTTTTTGCCACTTCATGCTGTCCTTTGTCAATGCTTTCAATTCCACTTCTCATAATTTCCCACAAGATATGCGGCATAATTTATGATAAATGTAATTGTGGCTGCCGTGTATGGTGCAAGAACTATTTTATAGCCATAAAATTCATTAACGGTATTCCATAATAAACAACCATTAATTGCAGCATTAAAGGGAGTTCCACGAAAAACCCATGTATAAACTGAAATAATGAATTTTATTATCTTATTTTTACCTGTATATGCCAACGCTCCTAAAATTCCTAACGGGATGGAAAATAAAATCGTGAATACATATAATACCGCTATATTTGGTAAAGTTTTTTTACTAATTCTATAAATATTGGTAACCACTTACTCATTAATCTTTAAACCATTTCGAATAAATTTTTTTGATATGTCCCGTCACCCTTCAATTCCTCAATAGCTTTATTTATAGCTTCAACTAATTTTGTATTCCCTTTTTTGGCTGCAATTCCATATTCTTCTTCACCATAATTGTCATTCAAGATTTTATACAGTTCTTTTTTAGCCTGAGTTTCTTTTGTTTTTTTAGTATATTTTTGCCAATACTTCATCAGCTATAATTGCATCAACTCTCCCTGCGTCAAGATCCATAAATGCCTGATCATATTGAGCATATGTTTTAAATTCCTTGAATTTCTTGTCATCTCCTGATTTTTTCACAGCTTCTTCTCCACTGCTTTCAGTTTGACTTCCAACATTTTTTCCTGCCAAATCAGCTTTTGCATTAATACTTGAACCTGCCTTAACTACTATAAGCTGGTGACTTGTAAAAGTAAGGTTTTGTCATTTCAGTTTCTTTTTTCTTTCCTCAGTTATAGTAAGTCCCATTCCAAATCAAATCAATATTCCCACCATTCAAATCAGTATCTTAGAATCCCAATTTATTGGCTTAAATTCAACTTCAGCACCTAATTTTTGAGCAACCGCCCTAGCCAAATCAATATCAAACCCTACAATCTCACCTTTTTCATTCTTAAACCCCATCGGAACAAACGAATCATCCAGCCCAACTACAAATTTTTAGGAATTCCATCAGCATTTTTCTCTTCTTTTTTCCTCCTTTTTGAACACTGCACTAAAAAAACACTTAATGCTAAAATCATTAATAATAACATTTTTTTCATTGTTTTTCCTCCAAATTTTTTTAAATTTTTATTTATTTTTTTATAATAAATATTATCATTTTTATATTTAATTTCAAGTTATCTATAAATTTCTCAAGATTAATATTGTATAACCTTTGAATTTAATTTTAAATTATTTTTAAAATTATGTGAAATATTTAATTTACTATAACATTTTTTATATCTTTTTGTCAATAACTTAAATATATAAGTTTTATATGATTTGATATATTTTATTAATAATAAAATATAAAAAAATATGAGATAAGCATTTTTTTCTTATCTCAATTTATAATTATTACTTCTGTAAAATTAGAAAATTGTATACACTTTCCAAATCAGTTTGTGCATTTAAAATATTGCTTGCACTCATAACTACTACTTGAATATTTTGAGTTTTTATTCCTGATACCATTTTTCCATATTTTTCAGACAAAATTTTTGAACTTGACTTTATTTTATTAAAGTCAGCTTCAGTTATATTTTCTTTTTAGCATTTTCTAATGTCATTTCGGATATAGCTCTGTATTCTTTCTTTACTTTAGCACTTGCCTTTTCTAATTTTGTCAACTCATATTCATCAAAAATTTAAATTATTTTTCCCAAAAAGCTGTTTCTCCAAATTCATTAACCGAAGTTATAAATTTTAAAATATTTAATTTTGTGATTTTTATCTTTTTTTCAATTTTTTCTTCCATTTTTTGTTAATAGCTTTGAGCCAGTTCACGCAGTGAATTGGAAAAAATTTTATTATTTTCCTGTCTATTCTGCAACACAACTTTATATTTATCATTCAATTCCTGAACTCTTTCCAGCCTATCTTTCTTATAGTCACCTTTTTCAAAATAATCATCAATTTCTGTCAGCACTTTCTGTTCTTCTACCAAAGAATTTATTAAATTTTTCAGCATTTTTATCAATTGCTTCTATTTTTGGTGATTCCTGCATTATATCTGAAATTTCTCTTATATACTCTCAATCAAATTAATTGAATGATCGAGAGTTTCAATGGACATGGCTTTATTTGAAACATTTTTTTATTTTCGCCATTTGTATCCAAAAATTCTTCTTTTTTATTTCTTTAAAAAAATGAATTCCATTCTTCAGAATTCGGCTCATTACTTATCTTTAAATATTCATTATATTTTTTTAATTTCTTCAGTTGAAATTTCTTTTTCATATTCAAAGTGTTTTGCTTTTTCCATTATTTTTATTATTTTTCCTTTTTCCTGCAAGCTGCAACAACTAATACAGCCATTAAGCCAATCAAAAATATATTTCTTCAATTTCATAATTTTATCTCCAAATCATTTAAATTATTATACAATCTATGATAAACAAAAATTTACATTAATCCTGTAATTTTTCAATATATACAGCCATCCCGTCAATGTAAAAAAATACTAACAATTGTCGTAACCATAACAGTTCCAGAAGTTAATGCCCCGTTATGCCCCATTCCTTTTGCCATTGTAAACGAAGTCGGAGTTGTCGGACTTCCAAGCATTCCCAGCACTGCAACCAGCTTTTTCATCTCTAAATCCAAATTTTATAGCTATTGGTAAAAAAATATCGCTGTAAGAATTATCAGCTTGAATGAAGACGACACTACCACAGGTCTTATTTTTGAAAAAAACTTCCTTTACATCAAAACTCGCCCCAAGTGCTAAGCAATCCAAGAGAGTTGCCGCTGCAGAAAATGTTGAAATTGATTTTTTCATAATTACTGGCTGTGGGAATTTTTAGCAATGCCCAAATCATTCCAGCCAAAAATTCCCAATATCAAAAGGATTTTTTATAACTCCTTTTAACGTATTTCTCAAAACCACTCTGTTAAGTCTTCCCTGTTTTTGGACGAAGTAGCATTAAAATTACAACTGAAGCGACATTGTACAAAGGAACCGCTCCAATTACCATAAGTGCTACAATTTTAGCTTCTCCATACACATTCTGCACAAACGCATAGGCAAGCAAAAGCTGCACTGCTTCTAAATCCCGCCTGAATAAATTCCCCACGAATTGACTTATCCCTTTAGAAAAATCGAAGTAATGCACATTATCGTTATTGAAAAATGTTGCAAAAAGCAGAACAACAAATATTTTAAATCCCAAATTGCCGAAAAATCAGACAACGACAATTCTTTAAACAAAAGTACAGGCAAAAGTGCCAAAAAAACACAAACCTGTTCATCTTTATCTGCAAATTCCCAAATCCATAACTCCAACTTTTTCTAAACACATATCCAAGTAACATAAGCAAAAATACAGGCATTGTGGCATTTAAGCAAAATATTAATTCTTTCATTTTTCCTCCTTCATAAATTTTTATTTTTCATAAATTTAATTTCCACATATCACATAAAACAAAAATCTATTTTACAATCTTATCAATAACTCCTCCACCAAGACAAACTTCACCATCATAAGCAACCACAATCTGCCCCAATGTTACTGCCTTTTTGCGGCTCATTAAAAATCACTCCATATTCATTTTTCATTCAGTTTATTAATTACAGCTTTTCGTGTCTTTTTGCCTATATCTAAATTTTACAGTACATTCCAGCGGAAACTGCACTTCATTTATAAAGTTAAAGTCTGTTGCGATTAAACCTTTTGAATAAAGCACTGAATTATCGCCTTGCGTTACAATCAGTTCATTTTTTTCCAAATTCTTATCCACAACAAACCAAGGTTCTCCAGTCCCTTCCTTTGTATTTCCGATTCCAATTCCTTTTCTCTGTCCAATTGTGTAATACATAAGTCCATTATGATGTCCTAGCACTTTTCCCTGTGTATTTACAATATTTCCACCCTTTGCAGGCAAGTATTGTGATAAAAATTTATTAAAGTCACGTTCTCCAATAAAGCAGATTCCTGTGCTGTCTTTTTTCTTCGCCGTTGCCAAGTTATATTTTTCAGCTATTTCACGAATCTGTGGCTTTGTGTATTCCCCCAATGGAAACAGTACTTTTTCCAGTTGCTCCTGATTTAATTGACAAAGAAAATATGTCTGATCTTTGTTATCATCAATTCCTCTTAACATAGTCGATTTCATTTCTCCATCTTTTTCTTCGTGAATAATTCTCGCATAATGCCCTGTCGCTACATAATCAGCCCCAAGTTTCATCGCATAATCCAGAAATGCACGAAATTTAATCTCTTTGTTACACATCACATCAGGATTAGGAGTTCTTCCCTTTTTATATTCATCTAGAAAATATGTAAAAACCTTATCCCAATACTCCTTTACAAAGTTAACTGAATAATAAAGGTATCCCCAATTGCTCTGCCACAGCAATCACATCCTTATAATCTTCTTCCGCCATACAAACCCCATTTTCATCCTTTTTCTTCCCAGTTTTTCATAAAAACACCAATTACATCATACCCCTGTTCTTTTAAGCAAAATCGCCGCAACAGAAGAATCCACTCCGCCCGACATTCCCAACACAACTTTCTTTTCTTCTTTCCATAATATTTCCTTTTCTTTCTCTATTTCCCAAAATTCAAACTTCTTTTCAAACTTTCTATTTTTTATAAAAAAATAAGTATACCACAATATTTTTATAACAGACAAGGAAAAATAATCTCAAATTTATGAAGTAAATAAAAAGGTATTCTACTTATTCTGAGAAAACCTTTTTTTCAATTTTTATATTGTATTTTTAATAATTTATAAATTCAAATTCAACTCTAGTTGGGAAATCAAAAATGCATATAATCAGGTCTAGTATAATTTGCTCCCCAAACCCATCCTCTACTTGAAATGCTCTTTACTACATCACCTTCAGGAGTTATAGAGTAAGGATTTTGATATAGTTCCCATTTTTTCCCCACCAAAGACTACTCCATCGGGACTCAATTGAGGATTTTTCATCAGGATTTATATCTATTGCACGCCCAAGACTATGAAGACTTTCAATTCCATTCGGACGCCAATTATATCCTCCTACTGATTTAATAGGGAACTTTTTCTGGTCCATTATATATTTCTGTGAATATTTCTTTTAACCTCATCTGCTAATAAATTCAATACTTGTATTCTTGCTCTACTGGAAACCTTTTTCCCATTTTTTTAAATTCCATACAGGTACTTCAACCCAAACCATATGCTTTTACAGCAGTTGCATGAGAAGGATTACTATAAACATCTTCTAATTCTGTTTCAATTTTTTTCAGTCTTATCATCCGCATACCATTGTCGAAAATTTGGTTCAGCATAAAGTTTATTTCCAGTTCCCATAATTCCAATAATGGAAAAATATTCCTATAAATATACTTTTTCTTTTATATATTTTCTCAATTTTTCGCCATCTCCTTTTTAGATATGTTTTTATATAAAATACATTATATATAATTTATTTTTAAATATATAAGGCTTTTTTCTTTATAATTACTTATAATGTTATTAATAATAACATATCAATCAAAAATTTGTCAATAAAAAAATCAAACTGTATTCACTACAAACAAATTGATTTTTCTCACATTTCAGTGCTATACTTATTTTATCAAGCTTATTGTAAAAAAATAAATTTAAAAATATTATTTAGAGGTGATTATTTATGAAATTAGGTTATGAAATTTTGAAACAATCCATTCCTTAACAAAGGTACAGCTTTTTACAAAAAGGAAAGAGAGAATATGGATTATTAGGACTTTTTACCACCGTATATTCAAACTATAGATGAACAGGCAAAACAGGTTTATGGGCAATTTCTAAAAAGACAAGTTAATTGAAAAAGACATTTCTTAATGGAAATTTTTAATACAAACAGAACATTATTTTATTATTTATTTAGCAAAACATGTAGTTGAATTTATGCCAATTGTTTATGATCCTGTAATTGCAGAAAGCATAGAAAATTACAGTGAATTATTTGTAAATCCTCAAAATGCGGCTTATTTGTCAGTAAAAAGAACCAGAAAACATAGAAACTATTTTTAAAAAAATGCTGCTGATAATAGAAAAATCCGTTTAATTGTCGTTACTGATGCGAAGGAATCCTTGGAATTGGTGACTGGGGAACTAACGGAGTTGATATTTCAGTTGGAAAACTGATGGTTTACACTGCTGCTGGAATTGATCCCGCTACTGTCCCTGCCAGTTGTAATTGATGCTGGAACAAATAGAAAAGAGCTGCTAGAAAACGACTTGTATCTAGGAAATAGATTTGAGAGAGTTCGAGGAGATGAAATATTATAATTTTATAGAAAAATTTGTAAAAACAGCTGAAAAACTTTTTCCCAAATTTATATCTTCACTGGGAAGACTTTGGAAGATTAAATGCGGCAAATATTTTAAATAAATATGAAAAATGAAATCGCAACTTTTAACGATGATATACAAGGAACTGGGAATTATCACTTTAGCTGGAATCTTAGGAGCATTAAAAAAATTTCAGGTGAAAAAGCTTACTGACCAGATTTATATGTGTTTTGGAGCAGGAACTGCGGGAGCTGGAATTGCCAGAAGAATTTTTCAATGAAATGGTAGAGCAGGGGCTTTTCGAAGAAGAGGCAAAAACGGTTTTATCTAGTTGACAGACAAGGCTTGTTATTTGAAGACACAGAAGGACTAACTCCAGAACAAATTCCTTTTTGCAAGAAAACGTAGCGAATTTACAAATGCAAATGAATTAACTACTTTGGAAGCCACTGTAAAATCCGTGAAACCAACTATACTTGTTGGAACTTCCACAGTGCCAAAAGACTTTTACAAAAGAAATAGTTCAGGAAATGGCAAAACACACTGCAAGACCAATAATTTTTCCCACTTAGCAACCCAACAAAACTATCAGAAGCCAGTGCAAAAGATCTTATTGAATGGACAAACGGAAAAAGCTCTCGTTGCAACAGGTATCCCATCAGATCCAATAGAACTCAATGGAATCACATACGAAATTGGGCAAGCAAACAATGCTTTAATCTATCCTGGGCTGGGACTTGGAATTATCGCAACAAAATTCAAGATTGTAAACGACAAAATAATCTCAGCGTACGCACATTCACTAGGTGGAATAATCGACACAACAAGTCCCGGAGCTGCCGTACTTCCTCCAGTATCAAAACTGACAGAATTTTCTGAAACTGTGGCACTGGCAGTTGGACAAAGCGTACTAGATCAAAAATCAAATACAGAACCCATAAGCGATTTAAAAAGAAGCAATAAAAAAACAAAATGGATTCCTGAATACAAGAATTTTTAATTGATTTACCCAATTTTTCAAGGTAAAAATATATAATAGTCCATTCGATAACTATATGTATTTAGAAATTTAACAAAAATAAATATTCTGAAAGCAAGGGGTCTTGACCCCTTGTGGAAATGAAAAACTTAGGTTATCGAACACATCTAATAATAGAAAACAAACAAGGAGATGATTTTTATGAAAATAGCAATGGCTGGAGATCACGCCGGATTTAATTTAAAAAGAAATTAAGGAATTACTGGAGTCACAAGGACATGAAGTTGTAGATTTTGGACCTTTTTAGTGAAGAATCTTGCGATTTGCCTGATTTTATCTATCCTGCTTCGCTCGCAGTAAGTAAAGGTGAAGTTGACAGAGGAATTTTTCATTGACGGAGTTGGCTATGGAAGCGCCTTAATTGCAAAAACAAAAATTTATGGTGTATATGCCGCTATTTGTCAAGATCCATTCTGCGCTGGGCTAGCCCTGTTCCCACTCAAACACAAACGTACTTTTGCCTTTGGCGGAAAAAAATCATCGGTTCTGCCATCGCACAGGAAATCGTAAAAACATGGATGACTACTGATTATTTAATAAATGAGAAAAAAATATACAGATAGAGTAGATAAAGTTGTGGCAATTGCTGAAAACACATTAGAAAAGATGTTTAATTTAAATTTTCTTAATACTATATTGGCAAGTCAAGTGCAACAAAAAGTAAAAATAATTATTGCATTTTAGAAAAAAATACATTATAATACGTAGTATATAATTTTTAAAAAAAGGAAAGGATGTATTTTTAATGTTTAAAGAATTTAAGGAATTTATTTCAAAAGGAAATGTAATAGATTTAGCAGTCGGAGTTATTATAGGAGGAGCATTTGGAAAAATTGTAACTTCATTAGTTGATGATATGATTATGCCAATTATAGGGATTATATTAGGGAAAAAAATTAATTTTACTGGTTTAAAAACTTGTTATTACTCCTGCTCAAGGAATAAACCTGAAGTGGCAGTATTGTACGGTAATTTTATTCAAAAATACTGTAAACTTTTTAATAATGGCTTTTGTTATTTTTTTCTAATGGTCAAATTCATTAATAAATTAAGAAAAATCTGACAAAGAGGCTGAAGAAGCTGTTAAAGAAGAAGTTCCAACTAAAGAAGAAGCGCTGCTAGCAGAAATTAGAGATATTTTAAAAAAACTAAATAGTTGTTATTATTATTATAGGAGAGATTATTAAGATCTCTCCGATTTTTACTTATATTTCCCTAAAGTTGCAAATTTTATCATCTCGGTTTAAATTTTTCTTTCTATAACAATCTAAACTTTCTCCTATTTATACTCATTCAAGTCAATCCCTGATCCATTGCAGCAAAAATACAGCCACAATAACATTGCCTATACACATCATATTCTGCACACATATCAACTGAACGTTTGTATCCATTATTTTTTTCTTAAAATCAGACGGAAGATATTTAACATCAAAAATTTCCTGAATTTCTAGATCCCAATGTATTTATTAATTGACTGTTTTTATGCGGACTTAGTGTCAAAGCACTTCCAAAATAGTCAAATCCCAATTCCTGAGCCTTTTTGCCACAATATCAAGCCTCATCTGAAAACAGGCTGTACATCTTGCTCCACCCTCTTTTTCATTTTCAAGCCCTTTCACAGCCTTATAAAAGTCCATTGGCTTATATTCATCTTCAATAAATCCAACATCATTTCCAGTACGCTCATTAAATTTCTTAATAAATTCCTCCTGTACTAAAGCTCTTTTTTTCATATTCTGCCTTTGGATGAATGTTATTATTTGCAAACAGAACTGTCACGTCTGCATATTGCGTTAAAAATTCCAGCGTATAGGTACTACAAGGTGCACAGCAGCTATGAATCAATATTTTAGGACGAATATCCTTATTTTCCCAATCTGAAATTAGTTTAGTCAAAATTGTATGATAATTGATTTTTCTGATTAGGATTCATTCTTTTCAGAAATTTCCTTTTGCATTTTTATATCTCTTTCAATATGACTTTTCTGTATTTTTCCTTATGTTTAAAATCAGTATTTTTCCATCAAATTAATTCTCTCCTATTTACTTAAATTTTTATAAACTATTTAAAAATTAGACTTGCCATAATTCAAAAACATTTATTTTTATTATTGAATTATTAACAAGTCTATCAAAATAAAAAAATTACTTATCCAATTTATTATAAGTTTCCAGTGCTTTTTCAACACTTTCATTCCATTTTCAATTTCAATCAAATTATGTGTACAAAACGAAAAATCTAGCTTCTTTTTGTACCTTTCCCCGGCGTTGTATAAAATCCTGGTCCTGGTGCAAATGATAACGTCTGATTTTTCATATCTAAATTCTGTCAATAACCAAATAGCAAATTTTTCGATATCATCTACTGGCAATTCTGCTATCAAATATAATGCACTGCTTGGTTTTGTAGTTATAACTCCTGGTATTTTTTTATAATATTATTATAAATCATATCTCTTCTTACTTTGTATTCTAATTTTTGTATTGTCAATGTAAGTATCTAAAGTATTAATTAAGTTTGTACTTGCATATTGCTCAATTGTAGAAACTGATAATCTTGCTTGGCAAAAATTTTTAGCGCTTGTGCCATAAAATCTTTATTTTTTTAGAGGCAATAACTCCTATTCTAGCTCCACATGCGCTATAATGTTTTGAAATACTATCAACTAAAACTACTCTATCTTGAATTTCTTCAATGGACATAAATGACTGGTAACTTTTTTTCAATTTCTTCATCATAAATAAATTGTCTATAAACTTCATCAGTAATAATAAACAAGTCATGTTTTATGGCAATTTCCTTTATTAACTCCATTTCTTCCTTTTTGAAAAACAATTCCAGTTGGATTACTTGGATTTGAAAACATTATCGCTTTCGTTTTTTTGGAGTAATTAATTTTTTTCATTTCTTCTTTTTCTGGTAAATGATAATGATTTTCAATTGAAGTTTCAATCGGAACTAATTTTGCATCAGCAATTCTCAAAAACTGTCATAATTTGTATAATATGGCTCTGGAACTAAAACTTCATCTCCTGGATTACAAATGGTTTCTAATGTAATCTGGATAGCTTCGCTTCCCACCTTGAGTAATTAAAATTTCTTCAGGCGAAACATCAATTCCAACTTTTGCATAAGATTTTGAAAAAGATTCTCTTAATTCGATTATTCCTGCTGAATTTGTATATTTAACAATTTTTTTCCTTATAGTTATTTAATCCTTCAAAAAAACGTATCTGGCGTTTCCACATCAGGCTGTCCTATATGTAACTGATACACTTTCACACCAGATTTCTTTGCTTCATCAATATACGGCACTAATTTTTCTAATTGGTGAATACTGCATATTTAAAAACTCTGTCTGAAAAATTTTTTTCATAGTATAATTTTTCCTTTCTGTTTCTGTATTAATTTGAAAATTTTATTTTAAAATGACACTGTTATAAATGTGAATGCAAGGAAATAACAAAAACATCATTCCTTGCAAAAATTATTTATTATATTTATCATTTAATGCTTTCAAAATTGCATATGTTTCTAAATCAAGTTTCCCATCATATTTAGACGGTCTGAAATGATATTGAAATGCCTTTATTATATTTTTTTGTTTGTTCATCCCATCTTCCAGTTTGATTCACTGCATATCCAAATTTACTAAATTCAGCTTGAACTGTCGCTGCAGGTATAGTATCCCAAGTACTTGCATATTGACTTTCATACATTGATTTACTTGAACTGTCATACCACATTCCTATATTATATTTTTTATTTAGTTCTTCCCATGGGAATAATGGACCTGGATCAGGCTTTCTTTGTGGAGCAATGTCAGAATGTCCCAAAATATTTGTTGGTGGAATTTCATACTTATCAATTAAATGTCTCACAAGCACTGCAACTTCCTTTATTTGAAAATCCTTAAATGGTTCAAATCTTCCACTTACATCTCCATTATTAACAATTTCAATTCCAATTGAACTATCATTTAAGTTTTTAGTAGTTTTCCATTCACTTGCTCCAGCGTGCCATGCCCTTTTATTTTCATCAACTAAATAAAAGACAGGATCATTTTTGGTCTGATACCAAGTAATGAGAACTTACATCATTACCCGTCAAGGCTCTAAGCGAACCATCTCTATTTACCGCTGTATAATGCAATATTATAAATCGTTGTCTATAGTTTTGCCCTTTTGAAGTGTATGACGAGTCTACTGTTATTGAACCAGCGGAATTGCTGATTGTTTCAGTCCCGCCTTTTTCTTGCTGTTGTATTGCTACTGTTTCGAGATTCATTAGTTCTGCCCTGTCCATTGTCAATACGTATTTCTATTGGTGGTTTTTTAACTTCTGAACCACTATTGCTCTTATCGTTATATGCGTTCAATATATTTCCAATAGATAATACTGATATTAAAAATAATAGTTTTTTTATATTTTTTCATTTTTTTAAACTAATCCTCCTTGTTTTTATTTTTTTGTATCTTGTTTGTCTTTTTACTATTTTCTGAAAAACATAATAAATAATGGCAAAAAAATAGAAATAATAATTCTCATAACTGCTGTTATGTTTGTATCAAAAGTCCAGCCATATCATTACTGAAATTATAATATTTAATGCTGATATCAAAATCAGGAAAACATTTCTTCTGCTTACAGCAATAAATATAAATATTATTGAAGAAAAGATAAACAGAACTCTCGTTCCTCCAAAAAAACAGAAGATATGAACCTACAGTTGAAAGCTACATCATTCATATAAGGTGAACTTTGCAAAATAACACGTGAAATATTTACACAGATTAAGGTTGCTAAAAATTATAGAGCAGATTATTAAATCTATTTTTATCTTTTTTTATTTCTTTTCTCTTTCATTTCCTTAGTTTTAATTTTTATTATTTCTTTATTTTTTTCAATACTTTTTATTTTTCTAAATCAAAAACTGAATATAATAGCAAAATCCAGAAAACCACTTCGATAACGCCAAGTTCAGTTGTTATATGAAAAAAATTTTTATTATTTGTGTATTCACGAAAAATTGAATTATAGAAATTATAATTTACAAAAAAATATAAAAGAGAAATTATTATTGAAAATCCTTTTTTTAAATAAAGAAACATAAAGTTAATCTCCCGAAAATTTATTTATCCAGTTCAAATAATTTGAATCTGTAATATTTAAAAGCCTCTATATTAGCTTGAAAGTTCACATCATCATCATATATTTTTGAAAATAATTGGTATAATATTTTTTTAACGTCTGAGTTTTCAAAGATACCATGAATGTTCATGCTGTAAATAAGTGGTTTTTGAAACTTCAGCAGCTGGCTGTTCGTCTGTTTTATCTCATATAAAAGTGATAGCAGATTTATTTTCTTTAAATCGTTATTTCGGTCTTCAAGCACAGCATCTATCTGATCTGAAAGCAACTTTTTGTATCTCCACGATTGATGTTTTTTATGAGGCTTGCTCTGTATTAAAAAAATTTCATCTTTTGTGAAAACAAAACTAGATTATTCAAATTTTTCATATTTTATAGAAAAACTTCTTTCAAAAAGTTATTTACTGATTTTAATAAATCGTTTTTGGACATTATAAATTGTATTTTCATCATAAATTTTATTAATTAAGCTTGATTTATGCTCATTAAATGTGTCATATAAATAAATTTCAATTTCATATTTTTTTCAACATTTGGCATTTTAAGAATATTTCCAGCCAAAACAAAATTTAAATTATTATTCTGCTCTACGTATCAGTTTCATATAATCTGTACTGTATCTTTTCTTTTGATATGAAAAGACTTTCACCACTATAGGCAACTGCCAGCTGATAATTCAGATTTGTTTTATAATGCAAGTTTTCATTTTAAATATAAAAGGCAGTGAAACAGCTAAATTTTCAGCCAGTTCTGATTTTTTCCCCAATTGATGTAAAAAGTTAAAATAAGAATATTGGGCTTTATACGTTTATTTTGATTTAACATAAATTCAGGACAGTTAAATTCATAATACCATAAAGGTTTATTTGTTGAAAAAAATCTATTTTTTATTTTGTTTTTCATCGTTACTTTTTATTTTCATTCTTAACTTTTGCTTTCCAGAAATATTCCTCATAGTACATAAATTTTTATAATGTTCAATCCATGGAAACTTAGATGTAAATTTACAAAGTTCCAGCCCTTCCTTATACATATTCTTCACTTTGTAGTACTTTTAGTACATTTAATGCAGTATAAACATTATGTTTTTCAGGATTATAATATGTAATTACATATTGTTTAAACTCCTCATACAGTTCATTTAGAATATAAATGCTTGATGTTATATACATTACTTCAAATTATATCCTGACTCTTTAAGAGCCATTAACAAGCAGGCATTTCCTGATTCCTTGTCATTTTTCTTGAAATAAACTACCGCCTGCATCATTTTAGCACGCCAGTTTCCTCTTATTGCAGAAAGTTTTTCCAGCTTATTTTCATATTCAGTCTTACTTCTCTTTTTACAATATCAAAGTATTTTTAAATGCAGTAGCTGAATTTGGATTAATTTCGAGTGCCTCATAATATTTCTTTTCTGACTCTGATGATTTTCCAAAAAGCTCCAATGCTTCCGCATAGGCTATACAAAGAGCTTCTGTTGAGTTATTGACGTTCCAGTTTTTTCATACAGTTCTACTGCACTTTTATATGCTCCTGTCTTTATATGATATGTTCCGAGAAGAATTAATTTTCTTTCAAAATTTTCATCAGATGCATAAAATCTTAATACAGCTTCCTTAATCTCAGGATAAATCTCCTTTGAAAAAGGCATCTTGTATTATAGGATATAACCCGTCCATATTATTCCAATATTTTTTATTGATGGATATAATTTTTTTCAAGCCAATCCTTCTTGGGCATTTTTGAATTCTTTTTCCAAATTCATCGTAATAGGAAATTTCCTTGAAATCATCCGCATAGTTGTCATTTTCAATAGGTTCGAATCATTGTTTGAACTTTTTATTTACATTTATATTTATATTTTTTGTCAGGAATTTCCTTGTTAATCTGATGGTTATTAGTTTTAATTTCATTATTGACATTATTTTTCTTTTATTCTTATTTTTATTCTCAGAAGATTTAAACAAATCAAAAATCCCCATATTTTTTTCTATCCTCCTATCCCAAAGATTATTATTTTTATAGAAACATTTTTAAATTGATATCCCTATAAATTTATCATATACAAATTATAGCACAATTTTTAAATAATACATCATTATTTTATACTAATTTATTTTAAAATCATTTGTAACCCTTGATTTTACTGAAAAATTAATATTATTTTTGATAAAAATCTTCCGAAATCATAGATTTATATAGTTTTTTACAAAATTAAGGGCTATGATTAAAAAATTTATCCTTTACAACTATGTTAATTTTATCACAGATATTTCAAAAACACAACGAAACAAAAGATGAAAATTCTGAAAACTAAAATTGAGACAGCTATTAAGAATACAGAAAAAGAATAAGAGCCTTGTGGCTCTTATGATATCCTAATAAATTCAGCAAAGACATCCGTGTTAGTTTTTCTTTTGATAATTTTTAGTTTATTTATTAAAAAATTTTTTTCATCTTCAGTTAATTTAAAAGTCAATGATTTATCCCTTTTTCTTCCAGTTGCCTTTCTTCCTACTTTCCATTGAGGAGTTTCACCCTTTTTTACCCCTCGTGGTTTTATTTCTTTTCCCAATTTCCTTTTTCTCCTATTTCATTAAAAATATATTATTATTGCCACAATTACTAAATAACTTAATATGGCAATTATCCTTTCTTTCTTACTGGATTCTTTCCAACCAACTTTAAATTTAAAATTTATTTTAGTATTTCCAATTTTCATAAATTTATGGTATAATGGCTTTGTAGGATAGGGCTTTCGCGGAGTATACTTGAAAACAATTTTTATATAGAGCTTTAAAGGAATTAAACTAATTTCCAATGTGATTTCCTTTATCGCTCTTTTTCTTGCCATTATCCTTATCACCTCTATCTTGATATTATTATACTACATTTTATATTAAAAAGTCAAGACTTTTTATAAAAATATTTATTTTTCTAAATTTAAGATAATAATGCTTCAGTTGTTTTGAGATTATTTTTCTTTTTTTATATTTTTCAAAAACTTCTTTTAATTTTTCATATTCATCTTTCGTATATTTGTATCCCAAAAATTGTGTGTTTTTCTTCTGCTGGCTTTATTGATACACCAGCCTTTCTTTCAACGTTCAGGTTATAACCCGCCCTTTTTTTGCTCCTCGGGTTTCTTTTGCTCCATTTTCGCCTCCTTATGCTATTAAAATTTAACTTCAATGTATTGTTGACGATAAGTTTTTCCGTCAATGATTTTCGTCAGCATACATTCTTATTCTGCCTTTCTGCAGTCCATACCTTTTGTTTACCCAGAAGTTTTTCCCTCTCCTTTGTAAAACTCTATTTTGGCTCAAATTTGAGCCATTTTGCTCTATGACAGAACTCTCTGTCATTTAACATTCTTTTTGCTTAACTTTTCTACTGATTGAACTTCATCAGCAAATAATCTAACAGCTTTTTGAATATTGCCCAAGATGCTTTTTAGATGCTTCTGCGAAAGTTTCAAAACTTTCTTTTCTGTATGCTTTCCACGCTTCTTTCATTACTTCACCTTTATTTATCATGTTTTTCACTCCTTGATTTTTATTTTTGAGTGTGATAAAAATAAATTTGCGGTAAGGGAGCTTTTATAAGTTCTCTTTTTTATTTTATCTCTCTCATCTACATAAATAGTATACTACATTTTATAATAAATGTCAAGACTTTTTATTATAAAAATATTTAAATTGTTGCAGATAGCCATTTCTGACTATCTTAATTTATAAGCGATTTTTATTTTTGTGTGATAAGTTCGTTTTCAATTGATTCCATATGTGTTTCCACAATCCTTGCCGCTTTTCCGTACAAATCTCTTTCTTCGACACCTTCTCTTTTTAAATCGTCTAAGATATGTAACAGCAGTATCTCTTTTGTCTGTTCAAACTCATCTTTTTATCATTTTTAGATAATAACTTATAAGTAGTCTCCTCTATGATGTCGTGCATATCATTTTTCAAAATTAATCATCTTGGCATCGAAAAATGTTTTAATTTCCTTGTTAATAACATGCGAGTTTTTCTTCCAAGTGATTTATTTTTATGTATTTTAGATGCGTTTTTGAACTGCCCAACGCATATCCTGAAATTTTTAGTATCAAAGCTATCTCTAGTCCTTTTGCCTTTTTAGAAAATCGTTGTTTAACTGATTTTCTAGTTTAGCTAAGACTGTTATTACTTTTTCCTGCTGCTCAAAAAGTGCTGAGTAATGTAAGTATAGCTATAACTCCCATTATACCCAGCTGAATTATTGCTTTTACTTCTTCAAAATTTATCCCCACATTTTATCCTCTTTTCGCTGCTATAATATGTTTTGTTTCCTGCTTTTTCCTCATCAAAAATTTGTTGCAGTATAACTTTTAAGTCAAATGTCTTTCTAGCTTCCTTTAAGACTTCTGATAGCACTTCTTCGCCAATTTCTTCTGCAAAGTCAGAATCCATTTTTCTATCAATTGATTTTCTTTTTCCAACAGTTCTTCAAGTTTATCCCAGAAACCTTCGTACACCTGCTTAAATTTTTCTGCTCCAGCTTTTCCTTTTGCGATTATTTCTGTTCTATAGATTAAAGTCTTTCCTAATTCTAAAATTTTACCTGTCAAATATATTTTTGCTGCTAATTTATCCATTTTTATCACTCCTGTTTTCTTATTTTTTATCATTTCAATTTTAAGGTAGCTAACAAGCCCCACAATCAATTTTACTTTGTTAGCTAACCTTTTATACTAGTATTTTTAACGATTGTATTAGGCTTTTATCAAGCTCATTTTTAGTTATTATTCAGTAATTTTTTACCGCTCCACATAATATTTTGCAAGTTCCTTTTTGTTGCTTCTAATACTTCCATATCATTTTTGAATTTGTTATGAATCACTTTTCAACTATGACACAAGGCGTTGAAGTTTTTCTCAAAAAGTGTTGCTCCCTCTGTCTGCATAATCACGGGCAAAAATTTTTCTATCTTTCAAATGTGTCGCTTCAATGTTAGCTTCCTGTAAAAATTCTGCAAGCTCCTTGCTTTTCTTTGAGTTGTGCCAGATATAACATTTCTAACACCTGTAGCTGTTTTATCAGCCCGCATTTTAAAGATGAAAATGACAATGTTATATCTCCTTTGTTTGCTAAATTGTTAATCTTGTCTGGCAATTTAGAATAATAATCCTGATATACTATGACATAATCTACACCTTGCTCTTTGCATTCAGGAACGATATAGTTGTTTACAAAATCCTTATTCCAAGCGTGTTCCTCGAATCCGTTCCCACAATCTCCTGGATCCTTTTCTTACTCCACCGTGTCCTACATTCAATATTACTTTTTCATCTAAAACATCTCCCTTTAAATAATTTTTCTTTTCTATCTACTCTGTTCAAAGCCATCCAGGTCAAAAATTTTTTCTGTGACGGCTTGTTTGCAGCTAATACTCTGTAATATCTTTTTCTGCAAAATCGTGATATTTTTCTAAAAATTTATTTTCATCAACTTCATTTAATGCAGCTAAAGCTTTTTGTTTCCTAAAAATACCATCTACTCTTAAATCAAATCCTAGTTCATTTAAAGCAGTTTGCTTTTTCAGCTGCCCCAAACTCCAGCAAAGATTTACTATGAAATCACATACTGACAATGCTATCTTATCTATTTTTCAACGTCATTAAGACAATTTTTGATAATAATTTTTATTTCATATATATCTTTAGCGATTCCAAGTTGCAAATCTCTCATACGACCTTTGTAGCCATATTTTTCTGCTATCTTCTTTCAGTTATCCCGTACTTAGTTTCGCCTCCTGCATCATATTTATCATTTTGAATATCACCTTCGACCATCAGCAAATAGTCAAATATCTTGTCAAATCTATTCATACTACATCACTTCCTTTCTTTAGTTTCTTTTTGTATCTTTTTCTACTATTTCAGTTGTTAGAAACAATATTTTCATCTTCAAACGTAGGCGTCTGTTATTCTTAATACTTTTCCCTTGCTCCATAATTTCAATTCCAATTAAATTCCTTATATCCATTTTTCATTCCAGCCTTTCTTCCTCAGCAATTCCATATCCTTTAAATATTTGTATAATTTGGCTGGACTAAAACTCATTAGCCTTTAATGTCTTTAAATTGTACGTCAGGCTCTCGTCCAGTCCCTTGTTAATCAGATGCAGGCACAACTCCGAACAGAAGTATCTGTCCTTATGCTCAATTCCCAGCTCCAGCAACTGGCTAAAGAATATTGCACCATAATCATGGCCCTTGCCTTTTTCAACTTTTTAAACTCTTCCAGCACAATTGGAATTTCAATATGGCTATCCAGTTCAAAAATATCCATATTTCCCTTTATAGACAAAAAGGCTTTTATCCGTACCCTCCTGGATTTGATGAGATACACATAGTCGTTATAGATAAAATTCGCAATGGCTATATTTCCCTAATGTCCTTAGTGATATTAGAAATCCAATCAGGCTTTTTGGCTTATGAAAATGATATATAAAGCTTATCTCTTTCAAGCTGCATAAAATACCTCCTAACCTTGCTTTTATTTCATTTTCAAAAAGTTTGTTGTATTCAGCTTCTGCATTAAACTTTTTTCAGTTCTTCTATAGATTTTATTTAAAAGACTATGTGATAATGTTGTTTCAGCGACCATTGAAGCAGTTGTATGCTTTTCTCATTATCTCAGACATTTCTATGAATTTCTGAACACTTACATTTACATACTTTTCAGAGCCATCCTCGGTGTAAAATTTCCAATTGTTATACTCTGTCGCCATCAAGTCAGTCATAACTTGCGAGAAGTCCGGCTTTTGACCTTTAGCAATTTTTTCCCATTAATCCGAGAATAAAACTAAGAACTAGACTAAACAGTATCTTAGTTATGTTGGACTGGTCTATCGTCCTGTTGTGCTGCAAGATATTTTTCTCCATTTCACTTCAAACTCAAAAGGCTTTTTCTCCCTTTCAATTCTTAAGTTCATAAAGCTCCTGCTTCAATTTCTCGATTTTTCTTCCTTTTTCCATACTTTGATTTGATTGTTTCTCTATATATTCAAATTCAGGATAATTCAACTGTCTTGATTTTTTTCCGTTCTCTATCAGCTCATTTTCATCTAAGATTGTATTTTCCAGCTTTGTAAAGTTCCTCTTTGTTGATTCTCTCAAACTTTCCATTCTCGAGAACCGGATTTTTGATATTCCAATTCATTCCAGATGTGGTTTTTCATTCCAGTCTGGATAAAATATAGCTGGATTATTCTTAAATTCTTCCAAATTTGTGATTGTTGGTCTTGCTATTATTTCGAGACTTTTCTTGTCATAAATTACAACATTCATTAATCTTTTCCTCCTAATTTAAATATCTTTTACCTAGCAATATAGTGCAAACTCCCTTTCAGCTCGTAGTGAGTTTTTCCCATTTACTCCATGATACATAAATTCCGTCACTACGAATTACTAACCTCGCGTTTTTCTGCCCTCAGCATTATTTCTGTTCATGATCGCGTGTTCTGTTTCGCGTAAAAAGTCATCAGGAAAGAAATTTTCTTGGAGAGTCAGCAATTTTAGTTCCGTCAGTCATGGCGAAACCACTCAAATTTTTGAAAATAGACGAAAAGTAACTCTTTTTCCTAATCGAAAAATTTGACCGTCCGAGATTTTGGATTGCTGGCTGAAATCGTTTGCCTGATTTCAATAAATTTTTCCACCTTATCCGAAATTGATTTGATTGCTTTATCGCTCTAAATTTTTGCAGTATCATTATACATAAGATTGTTATTCTCTATGCATTCATAGTACTTTTTGTTTGCAGTGTCATAATAGAACTTTCCTTTTTCTTTTCTGACATAATCCTGTAAAATTTCCTCCAAATTCTAGTCCGATTATTTCAGTAGTCCTTTTTCCTCTAGAGCTGTATGTGTGCAGCAGTTCCTAACGTCACTATTCCAGCTTTATTTTCTGTTGCATAGTATGTTTTTGATACAGTTATCCAAGTAAGAACTTTCAAAATTTTTGAATAGATTTATTACTACAAATTGACTTCCGTTATAAATTAATTCATATGTTTTTATTTATATGAATGTCTCCAGCTTCTATTTGTTTCAAAGTTCCGTTTTGTTCTTTTAATAATGTATAATCAACATTATTTAATCTTAGTTTTGTTGTTGTATTTGTATTAGCATTATCTACTGTAATTCTTAATTTCAAGTCATTATTTAATCCAAATTCGTCAAACCTTCTAAATTGCAAATGTAATAATCAGTACCAGATCCAGTTGTTTTTGTTGCATTTATAGAGTGAACTAAAGCTATTTTTGCAGATTATTCATAATTTCAGCATTCAATGTAGTTCCAATTTGAGTAGCATTTTTCTCTCCCTTTCCAGATGTGCCTATAAAGTCCTGTTCCAACATCACTTGCGCTCTCCACTTTATACACGTCTAAATTAGAACCAATCCAATCTTTTATAACATTTATCTTACCCCTTCCTGTGTAATAACATTCATTCTAAGCTAAATTGCTTTCATAACTCTTTTGTTGTAAAATTTCGTCATAAAATCCATCTTCTACTTTTAAAAACTCTTGTAGTTCCGATAAAAGCTAAATTTGAAATATAGCTTGCTGTCTGAACTTTATATTTGAAATCTATTGTTATTTCTACACCCTTTGCTCTTATTTCAAGCAAAAATATTTATTATTCCTGTATAAGTCGGTAATCTTTTTGTTTAGAACTATATAAATACTCCCTGCTTTTTCTTCAAAAATACTGTGTCTCATTTTTCCATTAAAGTTCCCATTTTTATATTTATATCTTTTTCATTATTTTTGCTTTTTACAATACCTTCTTCAAAAAAATAAATACATTCTGTTCATAATTTTCAATTATTATTTTCAATACACTTATTATTGTTTCAAAAGTAGAATTTTTACTTTTTCTAGATAGTTCAGCAAGTATTCTTCTTCTGTATTCTTCATCGTTTTCTCTTAAATTTCTATCAATGTTAAATGATGTCCCGAATTTATCTAAAGCATATCCTTTTGCTTGCATAATATCCAAAAGATTCCAATAGTTCGTACATTCCTTTGCTTGCCTGCCTTATTTCTTCCAAATAAAGCTCTAGCAAAAATAGTTATTACTTTCTCCATCTCTTTTGTACATATGTGTGGAAACTTGCTGATTATTTCATCTATATACTCTTTACTGTCTTTATACATAAAAACACCTCGATATTATTTTCATTTATTTGAAATTTTTGACTCACAGGAACGTTGAAAACTTTTATCAAAAATTTTGATTGCAACACTAGATTCTGTTAATCCCATTTTTAGATTAATTTTTCTTATGTCGTCAATTCCCAAAATTTCTGAATATGTTTTTAGATAACTAATAGATTCTGTCCTAAGATTATTAATATAGTTTAATATCTCTTGCTTTTATTTGCGGTGTCCAACGATTATCTCTTTCATCAGAATTTTTGTTTCTAATACTTGACCTTAATTAATAGCGTGCTGTATTTGATAATGTTGTACGTTATTTTTCTTCAAACATATCCCTTTTTATTTTTCAAACGTTTGGTGCGTTAGAATCTGCGATAATATTCCATCCGCTTTTAAATCCAGTATAGTTTCAAAAATTTTTGTTATCAGGAGTTCCTTTCAAGAAATATTTTAATAGTTCCAGCTTCTGTTGCCGACTCTGTTTCAGGATCTAATATTAATACATTTTTATATTTTCCAATGCCATAAATCCGTTAGTACAATGCCGAATGTATTGCAGTCTGTTCGATAGTCTGTTTCCTTTTTAATCTTGCTCTGTAAAGGCTGTCACTTTCGTCATCAGCTCCACCTACTACATCAACATCATTTGTAATTTTAGCGACTCCGCTATATTCCGTTGTAAATGAAAACATCGCTTGTAATATTGCTTTCATCTCCAATTTCAAACTCGCTTGAATAAAGCCTACTCCATAATATTCGTGTATTATCCAATTTATCCAATACAACATTAGACAATAATCTGTATTCTTTTTCAGCGTATTTTATGATTGTCTGTGCTGGTATAACTCTATTCTTTTCTCCTGTTATTTTTACTTGTCCAGCTGCATATGCTCCTGGGTTTCGCGGAGTTCTTAATAAAGTTCCAAAATAGTCTAAATATATTCCAGTTGCTGTATTTAGATTTATTTGATTGTTAAAAATCTAAAAAGAACTTCCCATAATTTTGATAACTCAAATCTGATTGCTTCTGAATGAATATCTTCGGGGTATTAAAATCTAAAGTATATTCATTGTCCTGCAGTCTTGCCTTATACCGTTTTTCTATATCTTTCATAATATCTAACTTTTTAATACAAATCCTGTATCCGTTACTCAAAAATCCATTATTCCTCCTTTCCTAAATTACTAAAGTTTTTCCATTTTTAACAATATTTCAACATCAAAAATTATAATTTCCAGTTCCATTTTTAAAATCACTTTCAAACTTTTGTTATTTCTGCCACATCTTCATCTGCCAAAATCGTTTCCTTTACTTGAGTTTCAATATTAAACTTTTTCCAGCAAGTTTCCTATATGTCTGTTATTTTTCATTTCTTTTAATCCAATAAATACCTTCATTCCTATGTAAAAACCATTCGTTAAAGAATAATCTTAACTTGTTCTCAAGCTTCAACCTTATTTTTCTATTTCAGAACTTAATACTATATTTTTGCCCATCACAACATCAATTTCTTTGTTGTTGTCTTTTCAGTTTGCCAACTTTCAATACTTTTCATATCAACTGCCTTTCTATTGTAACATCACAGCCAAATTATTAATAAGACAGAGTATAGGGCAAATAAATTTTAATTAAATTTCAAAAGATTATACAAAAGAGGAAACCAGCTCAAATATAATCGCCAAAATCCTATTGAAAAGGTATTCTCTATGATTAGAATATCAAATTTTTCTTCACTTGTAAAGACTTTAAAAATATTTTTTTCTTTCAGACTTCCGTTTGAGCAGCAGTTTGCTCGTTTGTCACAAAAGCTTTTGAAACGCTGTTTAGAGTTTATGCCAAAAGAGCTGATGATTACTTTTTCATTCCAACGAAAGAAAAGATAAGTTTAAAAAGCAGAGGATTTGTTAAAAGAACTGTTACCACTGCCTTCAGGGGATGCTAACTTTTGAACGTCGAAAATATGTAGACAAGAAAACAGGCATTCACTACTACATTGATGAGAAAATTGGACTCAGCGGTATAGACGGCTTTCTGAGGAGATGATTTTTACTATACTTTTTGAATATCAGCATACTGCAGCTTCATTTCTTACAAAACTTACGGTGTTTCAAGGGCTGCCGTGTATAATCTTGATCAATTCTTTTCAAACGCCGAAACTTGATATTGAAAGATTTGAAAGAGATGACAGTTCGCCAGTATATATGGAGTTGATGAAGATCATATGAAGCGTAGAAGAAGTAAAAATACATATATGAGGATGGCGTACACATCGTGGAATTGAGGAAAATCTGCACAGACAGGAACAAACTCATTGACAAGCACACAATAATGTTTCCTGCATCCGTATCGCTTGAGGAAGTGTCGGAGTATGTACTAACTATCTTGAAAAGATAAAGCAGTATGGACAAAAGAAACTAATTGTGAACTCTGATGGGGGAATATGGATAGACAGCTTTGTAAGAGAGCTGGAATTTACAAAGCCAGTACACATATATGCATAAGTTTCATCTAGTAAAAGTCTATAGCTGAAATTTCTAAAAGGACAAGGAAATATCAAAAATCTTTACAGATGGCTTGAGAAAGATAACTTTGGAGAACTCTGAAAGAAATTTTTCAGGAAAGTGAGAATGTGAGCAAGAAGAAAGGAGCAGATGAATGATGCAACCGTATGAGAGATGGAATAGACACTGAAGAGATGAGCTCAGGACTGAATCCCTTGTGTCCCCGAATGCTCAAGATTTCTCACGATGGCATTTCAAAGAGAAAGATAAAGGCAAGAGCGTTATACCACCCTTTGAAGCTAGGGAAAAGACAGGGAAAAGGCGCATGAACTGACTTTAGCGCAAAAGAACTGAGTTCACTAGAAAAGGCAATGAGATGGAATGCTTGCCGTAGTGTTAATGAAAACAGGAAAAAGCACAACATGCCATATTTGAGAGGAGGAGAATGTCCGCTTTAGGGGAGTTTTGAAGAAAATCACAAAGCAAAATATTTTAAAAAGCAGTCAAAAAGATTTGTTGTCGTAGTTTAATGACTGCCTATATTTTTACTCTGTCGACAAGTTTGTTGTATAGTATCTATGATAAAATGAAAAATGAGATGAAATAGCAGGAAGGTAGTAAAATGAAAGTATATTTAGAATTGTTTTTGGATCTTTTTAAGATAGGTACATTTACTCTTGGTGGAGGATATGCTATATTCGCTAATACAGAATGAAATTGTGAATAAGAAAAATGGATTGAGGAAGAGGAATTTGTAAAACTTTTTAGCACTTGCTCAATCTTCACCAGGCGCATTAGCTGTAAATGTTTCAGTTTTTGTGGGATATAAGATGAAAAGGATGTCAGGGCTTATAACCACAGTTTTGGGAGCGATATTACCGTCATTCATAATTATTCTTATTATAGCCTCATTATTTAGCAACATACAGGACAATATATATGTGATAAAGGCTTTTTAAGGCAATAAATAGATGATGGTGGTTGCGTTAATTGCAGCAAGTGTTTATACAATTGGGAAATCGGCTAAAAATTAATAAAAACGTTATGGATTGTTATTTTAGTGGCAGCAATGGTGGCTTTTTCTTAAATTTCCGCCTATTGTTATGATTATTTTAGGTGCTTTTTAGGAATGCTTGGATGATTTGGAGGAAAAATAAATGAATTTAACAATATTATTAATATTATTTTTGTATTTTTTAAAATAGGGCTATTCAGTTTTGGCGGCGGATATGCAATTTTACCGCTTATTCAGGCTGATGTTGTAGATTTGCATAAATGGGTGAATGTACAGCACTTTACATAGATATTGTGGCAATTTCACAAGTAACGCCGGTACTCAATTTCATTGAATGCCGCAACTTATGTGGGTTATCTGATTGGCAATAAGGCAGGATTCTGGGACGCGTTTGATAATGGGCACAGCCGCAACATTGGGATTAATTCTCCCGTCAGTTATTATAATGACAATTTTTAGTAAATTTTTATTTAAAATTTCAAGACAACAAATATATGGATAATGCGTTTACAGGTTTAAAAATTGTTGTTGTCGGACTGATTCTAGCGGCTGCGATAATGCTAGTCGATAAAAATAACTTTATAGACTGGAAAAGTGTAGTGATATTTGTTGTTTCAGTGGCACTTCGTGCTGAAATGGAAAGTAAGTCCAATATTACCACAGTAATTGCGGTACCATGGGGAATAATTTATTAAATAAATTGAGTTTTGGATTACTTGAATAAATGTTTGTGATAAAAACAAGATTGTAGAAGGAAAAAGAGGAAAAATTATGATACATTATTGTAATGCTAATACTAATTTTAATGTTTAGTTGTGGGAAAAAGAAGAAAAGAAATAATAATGTAAAATCTAAAGCGACAATTGAACAAAAGGAAAACAACAGAATAAAGGAATTGACAGAAAAGGCTCGAAAAGGAGATGTGGAAGCGCAAACTCAACTTTGAGAAGCCTATCTTCATGGAATTGATACAAAAATTGATTATAAAAAGCTATGGAATGGAGCAAAAAAAGCCGCTGCAAAAGGAAGTTCTCGTGCAATGACGAATGTTGGAATTCTTTATTTTGAAGGATTTATGTAAAAAGATTATAAACAAGCATACAAATTATTTTCAGATGGAGTAGATGGTGGAGATATGAAAGTTCTAAAAATATTTAGGACAATGTATGAAAAAGGATTAGGAGTAGAAAAAGTTTTGACAGCGCTGCATTTTACTATGAAATGGCAGATAGAGGCGGTGATTTAACTGTACGGTACAATTTTGGGGAAAATTTACGAAATGGCAGGAGATTATGCAAAAAGCAGTGGAACTTTATCAAAAACTGATGGCAGAATGGATCAAGTTACAGCTCCAATGTATGAAGCATTAGGAGACTTATACGTAAATGGTAAAGGTGTCAGAAAAATCTAAAGGAAGCTAGTGAATGGTATGAAAAAGCATCAAAATCTGAAGTCAGCAAGCTAAAAATAAACTGGATAAATTAAAATAAATTTAAGATTATGAAATTTTTATGGATAAATTTTCTAAAGAATACTGTTTACTAAACTTATTATTTATGATAAAAATAAATTAGGAAAAATAAGTGTAGAATTTGGGAATTTTTAATGAAATTAGGGAAAGGAGAAAGCTACTTGTAAAAAACAGTCTAAAAATTGGAAAATATGACTGTCGGTTTAATTGAAAGAAGCCTAGTAGCAGTGGGAAATAATGTTAGAAAACATTAATTTTTAGAGAAATAAGATATAATGAGAATAATGAGCAGCTTTTTAAAAGAAAAATTTATCTAAAATCAAAGATAATCCTGATGATACAGAAGTATTACAAACGCTGGCATCTCATTTACCATGCATTAAAAGAAAATGACAAAAGCAATTGAAATTTTATGAAAAATTGGTAAAAATTAGAACCTGAAAAAGTGAAAAATTGGGCATTTTAGGTTATTTATATTATGAAAAACGAAGATCTTGAAAAAGCTGAAGAAAAATTTCAATAGAGCGTTGGATGACAACATGGATGAGCTGTTTGTGCTATTTCTTTTTAGGAAATATATATCGAGAAAGGTAGAATAGCTGAAGCGGTTAATTGTTATGATCTTGCAATATTTTTAGATTTTTGACATGTATATCGCACATATTGATTTTGCTAGAAAAATACGAGCATATGGGACGTCATGAAAAAGCGCTTGAAGAATACAGGGCTGCCTTTAGAATTGATCCAAGAGACGAAGGGCTTATTGAAAAAAATAGACTATATTGAGAATAAATGTAAAAATACAAAAGAAAAGATGGAATTTTTAAATTTTGCAACAGCAAATTTAGGAATTGTCTAAAATTAAACTAAATATTTATAATTTAAAATACATTTTATTTTTAGAAAGTTGTCTTAAAATAAGTAAAGAATTTCTTATTATAGCAACTTTCTATTATTTTATTTTTAAATATTTAACTAAGTCATCTTCTAAATTTTTATTTTAGACTTTTTGTTAATAATTTAAAAATATATTAAGAAAGAGAGAAAAAATGGTAAATTTAGTATGTGAAGCAATTCTTCCAGATTGTCCAATGAAAGATGTGGAAGAAATTGAGAAAAGTATAGTGACAACTTATAAGAAAAGTATATGGTCAAAAATTTTTAAAGGCAATTAATGATTTTTGATATGATACAGGATGGGGATAAAATCGCGATTGGAGTTTCTGGTGGGAAAGGATAGCTTACTTTTGGTGAAGTTGTTTCAGGAATTAAAGAAAGATAAACGGAAAAAAATTTTGACTTTAAAGCAGTTAGCTTAAATCCTGGTTTTTAGAAATTTGATTTAGATAATTTTAAAAATAATTTGGATAAATTAAATATTGACTGTGAGATTATTGACACAAATATTTGGGAGATTGCGAATGAAAAGGCAAAAGACTATCCATGCTTTTTATGTGCTAAATGCGGCGTGGAATTTTGTACACACAAGTGGAGGAACTGGGATTTAATAAATTAACGCTGGGACATCATTTTGACGATGTAATTGAAACAACTTTTGATAAATATGTTTTTATGCTGGTACAATGAAAAACAATGACCCCAAAAGTTCCTTCAACTTCTGGAAAACTGGAATTAATCCGTCCACTAATTTATGTAAAAGAAGCTGATATAATTGACTATACAAAACAAATGGAATACGTGCGATGAATTGTCGGATGTACAATCGAAGCTGGAAAAACTGAGCAAACGTAAAGAAGTGAAAGACTTGCTTGCTGCACTTGGAGGATCCTGGAATTAAGCAAAAGTGTGTTTAATTCAATGAAAAATATAAACTTAGATTATGTGTTTGGATATACAGGTGGTAAAAAGTTAAATAAATACTGGAGCAGTCAGTGACTGCTCTTTTTATGTATATAAATTTTTTTAGGCAAAAGGTAAAAATTCAGTTGTATATACGGAAATAATGGAGTATAATTATAAAAGAAGTTGTAAAAATAAATCAAAGTTTAGGAGCGATGGATTATGAAAAAATTTTTGAACCAAAATGGTGGCATAAATCAGTGGTTTATCAAATTTATCCAAAGAGTTTTTAATGATACGACAGGAAGTGGAGAAGGAGATATAAAGGGATTATTGAAAAATTAGATTACTTAAAGGAACTTGGAGTAGAAGTAATCTGGATTACTCCAATGTATAAATCTCCACAAAATGACAATGGGTGTGATATAAGTGACTATTTGCAATATTGATCCTAATTATGGAACAATGGCAGATTTTGAGAAATGCTGTCTGAAGCTACATGAAAAGAGGGCTGAAAATAGTGATGGATATTGTTGTAAATCATTCTTCCACTGAAAATGAGTGGTTTAAAAAGTCTGAGTTGGAGATCCTGAATATAAAGATTTCTATATGTGAAAGATGAGTTGACGGAAAGAGCCTACACAGCTGGCAGTCAAAATTTGGTGGAAAATGCCTGGAAATATTCAGAAAAAGAGGGCAATACTATTTACATCTGTTTGATGTTACGCAAGCTGACTTGAACTGGGAAAAATGAAAATGTGAGAAAAAGTTTTAGTGAAATGATAAAATTCTGGCTAAATAAAGGTGTGGATGGATTTAGACTAGATGTTATAAATCTTATATCAAAAGATCAGAGATTTTTTTGAGTGATGATGGAAACTGATACGAGATTTGTCTCTGATGGAAGAAGATTTTTATACAGATGGTCTAGAATCCATGAATTTTTGAAGGAAATGAACAGAGAAGCCTTTGGAGGAGGAGAACTTATTACAGTTGGAGAAATGTCTCATAGCCTTTGAAAACTGTATTAAATATTCAAATCCTGATGAAAAGGAATTATCAATGGCATTTTTCGTTCCATCATTTGAGTAGATTATCAAATGGAGAAAAAAATGGGTAAAAAGCTCCGTTTGACTTTGTAGCAATTGAAAAATATTCTCTAAATGGCAAATTGAATGTATGAAGGAACGGATGGAATGCGACTTTCTGGAACAACCACGACCAGCCAAGAGCTTTGTCAAGATTTGGAAATGACAAGGAATATCATAATGAATCGGCTAAACATGCTTGCTACAGTTCTTCATGGACTGCAAAGGAACACCTTACATTTATCAGGGAGAAGAATTTGGAATGACAAATCCATACTTTGATAAAATTGAGAAATATCGTGATGTTGAGTCGACTAACAATTATAAAATCTTATTGGATCAAAAGGAAGTTCTGATGAAGAAGCTATCGAAGTTTTTAATGCAAAAATCAAGAGATAATTCCAGAACACCTGTTCAATGGGATGATTCTGAAAATGCAGGATTTACAATAGGAACTCCTTGGATTGGAATACCTGAAAATTATATCAATGCTGAAGCAGCTTTAAAAAGATAAAAAATTCGGTATTTTATCATTATAAAAATTAATTGATTTAAGAAGAAATGAAGAATTAATGATAACAGGAAGATATGAAGATATTGATTTGGAAAACAAAAATGTTTATGCATACAAACGTGTTGAGAAAATGGGAATTAGTTGCAATCAGTAATTTCTATGAACCTGAAGTGGAATTTGAACTGGAAGGAAACGGAGTTACAGGTCTGGAAAAATGCTCAAGTTTTATTATCAAACTATGAAACAGCTCCTCGAAATTGAGATGGAAAAATTATTTTGAAACCTTATGAATCAATTATTTTTAAAAATAATAGAAAATTATGAATAACAAAAATAAACTTTACCGTTAAATAGGATTCTCATTTTTGAAACTTATTTGACGGTATTTTAAATAAAAATGAAGAAGGAAATTAAAAATGAAGACAGAAATTATATGTGTTGGAACAGAATTATTAGTTGGAGATATTGTGAATACAAATGCACAGTATATTTCAGCAAAACTTACAAATATTGGTATTGATTTGTATTATCAAACTACGGTTAGATAATTATGGACGGCTTATGGAGGTCTGAAAAATGCTTTTAAAAGAGTTGATCTAGTAATTACTACTGGGGGACTTGGTCCCTACAATCGATGATATTACAAAAGTAGTTAGCATCGATTATTTTGGGAAGAGCTGGAAGTGATAGAGCGATACTATGACTTGATTGTAAAAACATATAATGAGAGGGGTTTGGAGAAGTCGCTTCTGGAGCGGGAAAGAGGTTTGATTTTAAAGAACTCAGAATTGCTTTGATAATGAAGTTGGGACTTGCACCAGGATATGAAAAAGATAATATAATAGTATTACCAGGACCTCCAAGAGAAATGACTTGGATGGTGGATAATCAAGTTTTTGCCATTTTTAAAGAAATATTCAAATGATATTTTGCTAATGAAAACTCTTGAAATAAAAAGGAGTTCCAGAAGGAAAAATTGACGATAGGCTAAAAGATTATTTTGAAATGTCTAATCCAACTGTTGCTCCTTATGCAAAGGAAGGCTGTGTTCGTAAGAATTGCAATGAAAGGCGATAGAGGGAGTACAGATTATCTGATTGCTGAAATTGAGAAAATTGCGAGTGAAATTATTGAAATTCTATCCGCAGGCAGTAGAAATTAGGGAAGATTAGTTACAAAAATTTAAAATAAAGGAGAAAAATATGGATAATGCTGTAATAAAAGTCATCGGTAGTTGGTACAGCGAAATGAGGTTTTGAATAAAATTGCCCACAGAAAAATTTCAGGAGTTGAACTTGCGGGAATTGACACGAATCGCGAAAATTTGAATAAAGAAGTTGAAGTTGTCATTAAAATTCAGATTTAGTGTTTATTTTTGATGGAAATGTCGTGAAAAGAAAATAGCGAGATTACCGCTATTGTTGCACCAAACTGCCCAAAAAGCGAAGGAATATTGACAATAACTGATAGCTGTTACATCAGTTAATCTCAAATGGAGAAACTGAAGAAATTGATTGAAAAGAAGTTTCTGACACAGTTATAGTTTTATCACTTAAAAATTAGCTGAAGCAGATCCTAGTGCAACTTTGACAAAAATATTTGAGAAAAGAGATGAAAGTTTTTATAAAAATGTAGAGTTTATTGCAAATGTAATAAATAAACAGGGTAGTAAATCTTGATCTTGATGATGTAAAAATGTTAAAGGATTCCAAAACTGCTGTAACGGTATTTGGTAAAAAGATGAGGGACAGGATAGGATAAAACTTATTTTAGAACAGCTATCAAATTATCCCTTTTTCAAAAATCTTTCTAAAAGCTAGAAAAATAATGATACAATATTGTGGGTGGAGCGGATATTGGATTGCAGGAAATACAGGAAATAGTTCAGAAAAACATTTCAAAAATTCGGAAGTGATAAAACAGGTGTATTATGGGGATATAATATGAATCCTGAAGTTGAAGAAGAAATTGAAGTAGAAATATTAATGACAGACTTCTCTGATTAAGATAATCTAAAAAGGTCCCAAATACAATAAAGGAATTAAAGTCGGAAACTGAAATAGTTTATACAAAAAGATTTGAAAAATAAACAAGAAAATTTCAAAAGAAAATTAAACAGTTAAAAACTGAGAGAGAAAATTATTATAATAGAGACATATCTGATTTTATCGTGATTTATATAATTTGTAAAATCCAAAAACATTAAAAATAACATAGATTCCGAGTTTTCAGACACAGCCTAGTAAACACTAATATTAAATAAAATAATCTAATACTAAATCCCATTATAAAATAGAAACTATATTAAAGACAAAAAGTTTTAATTCCTTACTAAATAGTATGTAATTCAAAAATTTATTAAATATTCGCTATTTAAACGGGGAATAGCATCAAAACATTAAAATAAAATGAGAGCTTTAATTTTTATTGATTGCATAATAAAAAGTCGAATAGAAATTCGTAAAATTTTTGTATAATATATTTATGACATACATTATGTAAAAATATGAATTTGACTAAAGTCAAGACCATCCCCTTCAAAAGGGTGGCTTGCTCCACGGCTATAAAGCCGTCGGGTCTCCTACTTCGCCTAAAGACGATACTTGACCTTCGTTCAAAGCTACTGTTGTATTTGACTCGTTGCTACCTCTTAAAGAGGTATCCGTACTACTTTGCTACCCTTAAAAGGGTCTTCATATTCCTTTACACTTAACTTGTCCATCGCTATATCATGTTTCTCCTGTTCGGCTATATATTTTTATTGTCGCTTCATTTAAGCCCTACTGTACTTACATAATATCCTTCTGACCAGAAATGTCTGTTTCAAATTTATATTTTAAGTTTGCATGCTTATCAAACATCATCAATGCACTTTTTCCCTTTCAGATATCCCATAAAACTTGATACACTTATTTTTTTGGTGGTATGCTTACCAGCATATGCACGTGATCTTTCATCAGATGTCCTTCTATTATTTCAACTCCTTTATATTCACATAATCTTCTTAAAATTTCTCCCACACTTTTTTCTGTATTGACTATATATAATTTTTCGTCTATACTTAGGTGTAAATACTATATGATACTTACACATCCATTTAGTATGAGACAGGCTATTAGTTTTTATTAGCCATATAAACACCTTCCTTTCATTAATAGTAGCTTGAACAACTCTATTATAATGGAAGGTGTATTTTTGTTGAAACTTACGTTTTCGCACCCGCATAGCGGGTGGTTTTATGTTTCGCACGCTTTGCGTACTCAACTGACTAAAGTCAATAATAAAAAAGATAATACCTTGGCTATCTCGCTAAAAATAATACTTTCTATCTTTTGATTCTTTTCCAATTCCTTCAAGTAAAACACGATCAAAATTCACATAATTCACGTACCGAATGCATCGCAAACATTGGAACTCCCCAAATCCACTCCATCTATATCAAGATGTGCTGTAGAAAGCGGGACCGATTGTACTTCCTCCAAGTTCATTTGACTCATTGACAAAAGGCTGAATCCTTATATCCGTTTCTTTTATAAGTTGTCTAATTACAGCAATTGAATATCCATCGGATGTATTTCTGTTTTGCTAATTTTATTGAAATTCCTTCATTTATCTTTCCACGATTTGTAGGATCTGTTTTTCCAAATGTGCAGGATGTGCCGCGTGTGCCGCATCAGCTGACAAAAATAAACGAATTTTCAAGCATCTGCAAAAATCACTTCGGTCAAGTCCTAACGATAAAAAGCTATTCTTTCCAGCGTATTCAAAAGATAATTGGAATCTGCTCCCTGTTTTGTAGCACTTCCTATCTCCTCATTGTCAAACGCTTCTAAAAATGTTAATCTGGTCCTGACTCGCCTCCTCTTCCACAAGCCCAAGAAGACCTGTATAAACAGAGCAAAGGTTGTCAAGTTTTGGTGACGACATAAATTCTTCATTTGCACCTAAAAGACATCCTTTTTCTGTTGCATATAAATACAAATCAAAAATCAATTATATTTTCTATCCCTGTCTTTTCCAAAAATAATTCTTTCAAGATAGCCTTCCTTCTCAAAATTTTTGATTAATAAGTGAAATTACAGGCAAAACATCATTCTGTTTATCAATTTTTACTCCATTATTTACTTCTCTATTCTGATGAATTGCAAGATTTGGTATTGTTAAAAAGCGGTTCATCTATCTTAATTTTTACAGTTTTTGGAAAAATGGATCTTCTCCTTTCACAATAACACGTCCAGCAATGGAAAGAGGTCTATCAAACCACGTACTCAAAATAGGTACTCCATAAACTTCTGTTTAATCTCACCATATTTTCTGTCACCATTTCAGGATGGGTTTTTATCCTAAAACAAGGAGAATCGGTATGTGCTCCAAAAATCTTAAACCCTTTTCTCACATCAAAAATTTTTCACCAATTGTAATTGCAATTATAGTAGAGCTGGATTTTTCAAAAATATTTTCCACCTTTTTAGTTCCCATTTTTCACGAGGCATAACCCTCTCAAAAACCATTTTCTTCTAAAATATCTGAACAATTTTTTTCACAGCATGATAAGCACTGGGACTTTCATCCAATAAATTCAATAACTTCCCTTGCAAAACTTTTTACTTCCATTTCGATAAAATTTTTCTGTATCTCTTCTAACTCTTTTGTTGTGTGTATCATCTTTATTCATTCCTCTCAATTTCTAATTTCCATTATTAAAAACATTTCCCTAATAACAATATTGTACTTCCCATAATTTCAGATAATCATTTTTGATATTTTTAAATTTTTTGATAACCGCTGTTTTTACAACAACGATTATTTAAAATCTAACTTTTATTAAAATCATTATTTTTCAAATTTCTACAAAATTTTTCAATACTAATATTTTTCCAATATCTTTTTAAATCCAAGCTGTTGTCTACAACTATCTAGCTATTCTGTAACATTTTATATCATATCAACATTTCTCACAAACATAACTCTGTCTTTATACTTCTATATAAGTATGCTATTCTTTTCTAATTCTATATCCTTTAATTGAATTTTTCTAATTTTTGCAATTTTCATTGAAAACAATGTTTCTTTTTAAAGGTGTCTCCGTACCCTATTGAACATGTCATTTCCAGTACTATCTCTATATAGTGAAAAGCTTATCTTTTGTAAATCTTCTACTTTAAATTCTCCTTTAAATAAAATATCATCACCCTCAACAAAAATAACTTTTCCATTATTCTTTTTAATATATGAAACAATATTTTTCTTTTTGCTTTTATACTATTACTAAATATTTCATTTTTCATTAACATTTCTATCAAATAATCTTTCTAATGCACTCCCAGTATTATCTCCATCTAAACCATAATATCTTTATCTTAGAATCCTTAAATTCATCCAAAGTAACTATATCTTTTTCTCTTTTCAGTTATATTTTTATTTATATTTTCTTTAAGTTCAGTATAAATAATTTTTAGAATAATATTCAACGAATACAAATAACATATGTAATGATAAAGAAGTCTGAAATTTTTCACTATTAGATATATTTAAAGCTTTATGAGTTGTACTATTTCATAAATACAGCATAAATTCATTAAATTTCTCAAAAAGTTATAATCAAATTCTTTTGAGCATTTCCCATGTATTGCTTTTTCTAAAAAGTGAATCTTTTTGCCCTAATGTAAACGAATTTTTAAATCATTAATTTTATAGCTTATTAAAAACCGATCAATTATATCATCTAAACTCGATGCCATTGCTGTAGATGAGATTCGATACATAGAGTTATAATATGTTTCTTCTTTATCAATACCTTTTTGATCACACTTTTATTTTTAATCTAATTGCATTTAAAAAGATTATTTTTAAAAAGACGGATTGCTAACTTCTTCAATTTCAAAATTTGAATATATGCCTGTTAATTTTTCAATTTGATCTTCATATCTTACAACTTCAGTTAAGTTCATATAGGCTATTTCATCAATTTTACATGTCAGGAATAATTTTCTTTATAGCATTTTCCTTAATATTTCTATTCCTAGAATTTTTCTTTTCTTTTCATATCTAACTGCAATTTTAGAAATATCTATGTGAAATGTCCTAGGCTGTCCCCACAGTAGGCAGCTATTGCTAAAGTTGTTTTAAACTCAGACATTTCCATTTTGTTAAATCAATAATCAGTTTATCTAATTGAAGAAATTCAAAAATCTTTTTATATATTTAGTTTCCATTGAAATATCCTTATTTAAAATCTTATAAATAAAAATCTTCTTTTTATTCCATGTCTTTCTATTTCATCAATCCATTCTCGTGTATTTCCATTTTCTTTATCATTATTTTTAACAAAAAGTTCACTAAAAGATTCAGGTGAATGAATTACATATATTTCACTAATACTTTCTCCATCAAATATTTCTTTCGATTTTTCATTAGCACCTAAAATAGAATTGCAAAATGTATACACATTAGTACCTAATATTAATAATTTTACTCACAATACATTTCCTCCAAAAGTAAAATTATAAAAATTCCTTTTTCTTTAAAAACTTTAGTCAATTT